>JAEEGG010013610.1_pt1 | contig 17377 bp, 14 predicted proteins | sample 9134161 | NCBI WGS metagenome assembly JAEEGG01 (sample SAMN16246543, study PRJNA631951) | gut metagenome | biome: gut microbiome; feature: rumen; material: CR-attached | host: Bos | place: Iran: Karaj | collected 2018-10 | reverse complement strand
TCACCTTGCTTTTCATCTCTAACAGCTTCTTCAAGATGTCTTCCGCCAAAAGCTAATGACAGACTTTCATCTTCCAGATGAACCTCCCATAAGCTAAATACTTATGGGAGGTTCACATCTTACTTCCGACAGCAGAAGATGCCTTCGGAATTTACATTATTAACACTTGTTTCTGTATACAGTGAAGACAGTCTTTCCTCAAGACTCTTTTTGGTTTCAAATGGCGGGGTAAAGAAACCTTTTGGAACATAGAGATGTTTTACAAAGAAATCAGTACGGGCAAATTCTTTAGCGATGTAGAAACAGCCGCAGAAGATGCCGCCTTTCTTTAAGACACGATAAGTTTCGTCATAGGCTGCATCCTTATCAGGAAAAGCGTGGAAGCCGTTTAAGGAAAGGACGATATCGAAGCTTTCATCTTCAAAAGGCAGCTTGCCGACATCGCCTTGCACAAAAGTGATATTGTCGATGTTCATGACTTCAGCTCTTTTCCTGGCGTTGTTCATCATGTCAGCGGAATAATCAAGGCAGGTGATTTCAGCCTCTTTGAGGGTTTGGTAGACAGGCATGGTGAGCACACCGGTACCGACCGGTACTTCCAGCAGCTTTCCCTTAAAGTCATCAGGTATCGGGGCAAGAGCGTCATTGATCCACTTGGCAGCCATTTCCTTATTGAGTCCCCAGATGATCGAATCCATTAATTTGCCGATCAGGGTTGAACGGGTGATGATGCCATCATAGAAGCTTCCTATACCGCCTAACTGTTTATATGATTTCTGAATATCTTCGTGTCTGTCCTGCATATGTCTTCCTTTCTTATCTTCCTGCTGCTTAATACAGTAAAAGAAAAGATCTGTTTAAGCACAGATCTGAGTTATCTTAGTCTTGCGTCAATAACATGATCAATACTTTTCAGATCATTGACAAGCTGTTTAGGGACGATGCTGTCATGGGTAGCGATCTCGGTATCCAGCCGCCATCTCTCTCCTTCATCTGGCCGGATATGATTTTCCACATGGAAAAGGTGATGGGCGGACAGAAAATCATTGATCTTTTCCGTTTCACCATATTCATCCATCAGTACTGTAATCTTGATGATGTTCATCGGCCGGATATAGTTGAAGATCGGTGAGATGAGACCAATAGCCAGGGTCAGAACAGAGGAGACGATTCCCATGTAGTACATGCCGCAGCCAAAGCACATGCCGATGGCACCGGTCGCAAAGACACCGGCGGCAGTTGTCAGACCTTCGATCTTGCCGCGGCGTTCAAAAATGATACCGGCTCCCAGGAAAGAAATACCTGAAACAGCACCAGCTGCGATACGTGAGGCATCGATCCTGTCTGAATCCATAAATCCGTATTTGGAGATGATCATCAGCAGACAGGTCGAAAGGGCAACCAGTACATGAGTTCTTACACCGGCTTCCTTAAAACTGCGGTGTCTTTCATATCCGATAATGGTCGCTGACAACATCGCAGCCAGAATTCTGTATAGCCATTCTATATCAAATGAGTTCATGATTATTTCTTAATTCTATTATAGCCTCTATAAATTATTAATGTTCATAAAAGATCGTGAAGCGATGCTTATCAGGAACAGCTAAAGGGAAACATTTCTTGTTCAGATAGACATTGCTTAAGGAAGGACAGCTGTTTAAAGAAGTCAGATCTGTGATCTTATCGGAACTGAGATGCAGTGTTTTCAAAGCAGGGAAGTATTTCAGCAGTTCAAGAACGGCATCTGAACAGCCGTTAAGATATAATTCTTCCTTATCACATTTGGTCAGATCGTAATATGTGAGTGTCTTGTCTGAAAGCTCTGTGGCTTCACGCAAAGCTGCATAGTCATCAGCTTCAAGTTCGATAGTTTCAAACAGATCTTCCTGACCAAGCTGTTCCAGGATTGCCTGGGCAATTGTATCATTCTCGATCGTGACATTTTCTTCCGGTTTTTCTTCTATGACGATCTGTTCAGGAATATTTTTACCCGGCAGCCATTTATCAAAATAGCCTTTCTGCAAGCCATAAAGGGCAGCTCCCAACAAAAGAATAGCTAACAGGGATAAGACAAACAGGAAATTCCAGATAGAGAAATGGCGGCGATTGGCCATACTGCTTTCATAACCGCTGCCATCACCGATCAGTTTCTGATCAAGTCTGCTGATGAGATCATCGAGACTGTTTATTTCTTCATATTCTGCTAATTGAGGATGTTTTGAACCATCAAGTGAATAATTGATGATATTCTTGCCATAACTGATGCCATTGACCAGTTCGTTTTCGCAATAGACAGAATTCATCGAATTCTGCGAAACAAAGATCAGGGCACTGTCACAGCCTTTCATATGAGCTTCAATGTAGTGCGGCCATTCACTGCCTGGGGCAATGCCTTCGTCATACCAGACGCGGTAGCGGCGTTTGAAGAGTTCTTCGATCAGAGGCAGAACAATACCCGAATCCCGATGGGAATAGCTCACAAAGATATATGGTTCCTTGCCTTCATAGGCCGGTGTTCTGATGAGCTCAGCCATTGATCACGACCTCGATCCCTTTATCTAATAATGCATCGCCATAATTTATCATGTCTTGCGAAAGATACACTCTTTGAATCGTATCCGAGGCAAGGATCGCATCGATTGAAGAGAGCCTGGGATTATTGGCTATGTCGATCTGTCTGACTCTGATATCTTCCAGGCCTTTAAGCTCAGTGAGATTCATGCCATTGAAATTCAGCTTATCGATCGTCTTGCCGGAAAGATAGACGAGATCTTCTTGTTTGTAGGAAGTGAAATCAAGATACTCAGTATTTTCAAGATGGCTTAACTGATAAGCAGGTGAATTATAAAAACTGATCCTGTTTCTTATTACAAAGACAGCTGCAATAAACAAGATAAACGAGAGCGCCAATAAAGCGACAGTCAGAATCTTTCTTGTCTTGTTTTCTTCGAGACGTTTCTGGCCTTCACCGGTAAATAATTCGCGTTCCTCATCATTCAGGATGGCGTCCATCAGATCTTTTTCGTTTCTATACATCGGTATATTGGCCAGCTGCATATCCATGCCATGACCCAGATCCTTATCAGTCAAGCGCAGACAGATCAGCTTCTTGCGGTTAGTAAAAGCGAAGTTGATACTGTTGCGGAAGTCGAGATCTTCTAAAGCTTCAGCTGACAGGACAAAAACACAGAGCTTGGCATTTTTGATGGCGGCCGAGATCTCGGTCGGCGTGTGTTCGTCTGGCGAATCGGCACAATCAAAATAGACTCTGATCTCTTTGGCGATCAGCTCATTGGCTAAAGCGATCGTTCTGGCTGCATCTTTCTGATGGCAGCGCAGGAAAATATAATCTTCCGGTCCGCCATAGGATACATATTCAAAATGTTTCATGATGGATCATAGGGCACCAGTTCATCTTCAAGCCGGATCAATACCTCGATCCCCTTTTCAAGGATATCCTCGCCGATAAGAGAGGTCTGATCATCCGAGATGATGAGCTGTGAGATACTGCTTTGCAGCAATGGTGAAAGATCATCAAGCGATTCAGATCCGGAGATATCAAGAGTTCCAAGATAAGGGAAAAGCTGTTCGATGCCATCGAGTGAAGAGAAAGCCTCATCCCTGATTTGAAGGATACCGGTGATCGCAAGACCTTCCAGCTGTTTTATCGTTTCAATGCCGCAGTTATTAAGATGCAGATCTCTGATCCGGGCATTTTCAAGATAGGGGATAAAAGACTCAGATGAGGCGTCGTTGAAGATGAGACTGCGGTAAGCTGTATTATCGCTAAGAAAACTGTAGCTGTCTAAAGCATCAAGACTCAAAGCAAGGTCATTGATGCCGAAACTGTAGATCGAAGGCAGATGTTCGATGTGCCTGATCGAAGTGCCGTCGATAAAAAGAGAAGTGACGTTGGTGTTCTCGATCCCGGTAATATCAGTGACATCATGACAGTCTGAAACATCAAGTTCTTTGAGCCTGCCGGTCACAAATAAGGGGCTCAGATCAGATACAGGCGTGTTCTGCAGATTGACGATCGAGAGCTTTTCACAGTTCTGCAAGCCTTCAAGTGATCTGATGGGATTATTGGACAGGTTAAGGATGGAAAGAGAAGACATCTGTGATAGGACAGTGATATCAGAAATATCCTGTCCAGCCAGAGTCAGACTTTTCAGATTCGGCAAAGCGCTTAACGCCGAGATATCACTTATTGATCCGCTTGCAGCCTTGCCGTATTCTTCGTCTGTTACGCCCATCGAAGCTTCATATTCACGTAAGATCGTATAATTGAGCATCCCATCTGTTGAATCATTGACGACTATGGATCTGACAGTCTTTGGATCGGTAATGACTATATTGCCGACGACATGAAGCGAAGTGATCCTGGCAAGATCTTCCTCACTTAGACCAGCCAGACCGAACTGTTCCAGTGGATCATATTCATCCTGCGGTGCAGGTGTCTTAAGCAAAGGCAGGACTATAAATACAAATAAGAGCACGACAGCTGCAATTATGCCTGTGGCCATCAGGAAGACTCTTTTCTTCTGGTTGTCTTTCTGCTTCTTGGTCACCTGCATGTCATTGAAGATGACAGCTTTCTTCATCTGCTTTAAGAGCTCTTCTTCGGATCTGTTCGCATCATAAAGCAGAGCCTGTTGCGAATTCAGCTGCATCTTCAAAGCATCACTGAGCTCGATATCTTCTAGATGAACACACAGGATATTGATATTGTGTTCTATGGCTCTCTCAATAGTGTTACTGAGCTTTTCTTCTTTTAACAGATTGTTAGACAGGAAGATCAGAACACCATAGGCAGCAGAGATCTGTCTGTCACTGCCGTTGAGATTCAGGGCTATGTCATCTTTATCAAGCGCACTTAAAAAGGTGTTTACCTGCGGATCTTTTTCGCTGTAGCAGACATAGACATAAGGTCTGTCATTTCCTGTATATGAGCGCATAGTTTACCTCTTGTTAATGAATTGCCAGATAAGATATATCTGAAATAATTATATCCTTTCTTACAGATTCTATATATCGTTTAAGCAGGATCACAGATAAAAAAGTGAGGAGCTTTCTCCTCACTGCCGATGTTTATTATTTGATCAGATCCTGCGACGATCTTTACCGGAAGTCCGGTAGTATTCTTCCTTGGCCGCATACATGAGTTCATCAGCGATCTTGCTTAAGCCGCTGATGGATTCTGACGGATGTTCACGATATGAGGCATAGCCGCAGGAGACGCTTAATTCCTTGACTTCTTCACCTGACCAGCCGGCGAATTCTTCATCAAGTTTTTTCTGTACTTCAGGAAGTGCTTCTTTAGGAATATAGAGTATTGCCGCAAACTCATCACCACCGATGCGATAGATCTTTCCATATGGCGACAATACCTTCTTCAGACATTGAGCAGTTCCATTGATCAGCTCATCACCGGCGTGATGTCCGATATTATCGTTGGCGGCTTTCAGTCCGTTGAGGTCAGCGATCAGGTATACCAGATTTTCGTTGAGATCTTTGTTGCTTAACTCCTTCTTTTCTTCTTCGAAAGCCCGGCGGTTAAGCAGCCCGGTGTTGTTGTCCTTGAACGAGGCATCAGAGAGATCGTTGGTCCTCTTCATGATCTTGTTGGTCTCAAAGACCATGATGGCTGTGACGATGCCAAACAGAAGGACGTTCATCAATACGGCATTCAGATAGTCGCTTTCTGAAGCAGAGCCGTCATTCTGAACTACCAGGAACCAGTCCATACCGTCAAGATATTTGATGACCGCATAACGGTTGGCACCGAAATCCTGATAGACATATTCATTGGAGTATGCATTTTTAAGATCTATATCATCGAGGTGTTCCTTCTCGATCCTGTTGGTATCGGTATCGACCAGGATCAGGCGATCACCATCGATGAGATTTATTTTGACATGATATTCATCTTCCAGAGCATAGAAGAGCTCCTGGCTCTTGTTCATGTGGAAACCTACACCACAGACACCAAGCAGTTTGCCGCTCAGTTTATCATTGACTCTGACATTGGTGAAGACGGTCATGATGTTCTGATGTACATCGTCGATATCAACATCATAGGCATGCTCCTGTCCCAGAGACAGGAAATTGGTATACCATCTGTCATATTCATCGTGATCAGGAGCGATAACTTTATGAATGCCCTGATAAGTATAGTAGCGTTTAGACTGATCAGAAACCAGGAAAGAAGACTCATAGTTAAGTCCTTCTTTTATGCCCAACAGGTATTTCTGGATCTGATCGTTGCATTCTTCCTCAGTGAGATCTTTCTCATTCCTGAGCAGATCGACAAGGAAAGAGTCATTTGCCATCGTGCGGGAGACGACCAAAGGTTCATCGAGCTCACTGCTGATAGTGTCATAGATCTGCGCTGCCAGTACTTTATTCATTTCCCGCTGGTTATGAACGGCCATTGAATGTAATGAATAAAGCGAAATAAGCGTCGACAGCAGGAAACTGACGAGCAGAATAATGAATGAGAATTTAATGACTCTGGTCTGGTTCATGTTTAATTCTATTTTATATCTTTTTTACCTGACTGATACCTAAATGGTTTTAAGTTTATTTACAGTCAGGAAGGAAGAGCGATGTATAAGTGGAAAAGTATGAAAATGTCAGGCGTGATAAAATAGGAATAATAATTAAGAGGTACTCATGGAATCATTGTCTTTTTTGATCCCTTTATCACCGATCATCGTCAATGTCGTCTGCATCATGATCAAAAAGGGGAAGATCATCTCCTTGATCGCCACTTTGTGTGCAGTATTGTTCTCTTTGCTGATGCTTGCGATCAACAGTGGTTACGGCATAGGTTTTGGCAATCCCTGGATCGGTGTAGACTGGGGGTTTTCTGTTTTTTATGCGCTTTATATCGCTGTGCTGCTGGCGACCCACTGGTTTGTGCCGTCAACAGGGATCATCAGAAAAATATCAGTGATCTTTGTTGTACTGGCGGGCATATGTACATTGTTTCTGATCGGAAGTCAGATCGCCGAGACGATACAGCATTCTCAGCGTCTTTGATCAGAAGATCATACAGGAAGAAGATATGGATAGCTATCAGGAATTATTGTTGAAGATCAGAAAGTTTAATGAGGACCGCGATTGGGACCAGTTCCATTCACCGGATAATCTGGCTAAATCGGTTGCGATCGAAGCAGGAGAACTGCTGGAATGTTTTCAATGGGATAATGAGCACTTTGATAAGCAGGCGGTGTGCGAAGAGATGGCTGATGTCTTTACTTATCTGCTGGACATGGCAGATCGACTTGATGTGGATCTGATCGAAATAACGAATAAGAAGATGGATAAGAACATTGAAAAATATCCGGTCGAAAAAGCGAAAGGAAAGAATACCAAATACGATAAACTCTAATCTTTCTTTTCTAACAGGAAGAAATATTCATCAGTATAGATATTGCGTTCAGAGAGATTGCGTGAACCTCTGAAGGCATTATATTTTACGGCATCAGTGACCAGATCGCCGTATTTTTTTAACATCAGTTCCATCTCTTGTTTGTGAATGAAGCCTTCATTGTTATAGGAGATCAGGACATAGTGTGATCTGATGTTGGCGATCAGATCCTCCATGGACTGCAGAGCTTCGTTTGCTTTGTTGTAGGAAGAACGGTTCCAGTCAGACGGGATACCGGATACTCTTGAGATATTGTCAGGCATTTGATTCTTCAGGATCAGGTTCAACATGAAATAGTTTGAACCGTAGGGGTGCTGATCATAAGGGGTATCGATATAAACGAGATCGAGCGGTCCAAGTCTTCTGATCAGACTGTTAGCATCTTCCCGATAAACGACATGTTCACATTCATAATTGCTTAAGATCGGCCGATCGATCGTGATCCTGCCTTTGATGCGGCTCAAGGCATTCTGAGCTTCACCGCCAAACTGGCCGATACCTTTGCGGTTTTTATAAAAACCTTTAAAGACGCCGGAAGTATTGGTGTGGATCGAAGCTTCTGTAAGCAATCTCGCCAGGAAAAAGACCTTCATGTCTTCGGGCAGCATTTCATCGATATAGTGACGGTACGAATCGATCAGGATCGCATTCTCATGTGTATAGAAACAGCGCTCGTTTTCTTTGACCTCATCACTGTTCGCCGGAGCGTAGTGATCGGTGATGATCCCATTGATCGGTCTTTCTGCAACAGCTTTGTTTAAAAGTTCAAGATAATGATCAAAAGCCGTTTGCGAAAAATCAGATGCATTGCACAGGTGACACCTGTTGATAATCTCGCTGTAGGCTTCCAGATCGTTGGCGATCAGAAAAGAAGAATGCTGCTTGAGCAGACGGGAGACGATGCCGCTGCCGGAAAAAAGATCACAGGTGCTGATCTTATCCTTGTTCAATAATGTTTTTACGAGGATGACCTTTTTATCGATCTGTTCAAGCAGGGCTCTTTTATTGCCAATATAGGTGATTATCTGATCGCTGAGATAGCGGCTGTTTTCCATGTTGTCAATGTGAAGCGTGGTACTCTTTCTTGTTCAGATAAAGACGCTTGTCTGCTCTTTCCAATGCTTTCTGGAAGGACTGATAAGTGCCTTTGAAAGAAGCGAAACCGAAAGAAGCACTGAGCAGATACAACTTTTCCGTATTGTCGTTGTCTTCTTTGAAAGCGCGCATGATGTTTCTGATCAGCGTGATGACTTCGTTTTCGTCTGTGGTCTTGCAGATGAGGATGAACTCATCACCGCCATAACGGGCGATGAAAGGTCTTAAAGGGTCGTTGCCGCAGGTCGTTTTGATCAGCGTTGCAGCTCTGATCAGCGCTTTGTCGCCTTCGATGTGTCCATAGACATCGTTGATCGATTTGAAATCATTGAGGTCGATCATGACCACACAGTGTTCTTTCTTATCGGGACTGGAATGCTGCAGTTCCTGCAGGACATAGCGGTTGAGCTGACCGCGGTTGTTCAGGCCGGTCAGAGGATCTAAAGAGATCAGTTCATCAAGCGCATTCAGGTACAGATAAAACATCGTTATGGCACAGCCGAAGCAGAATAAAGGTATCTGCAAGCCTAGACATTGTAAGATACCGAAGATCAGGATGACGACACCATAAAGACTGGTGATCAGATATCTGCTGCGATAGGCCAGATTAAGAGGATCAAAAGCTCTGATGGCTGATCTGACGATCGAGAGGATAAGATATATCAGGGGCACCCCGGCGAGCACCACATAGTAGAAAGGCGTCACATTGAAGCTTTCATCGACGACGGTCTTATTGAAGAACAGGAAGATGATCACGTTGATGAAAGAAAAAACGACAGCCGGAGCCTGGATATTATGACGCACGGTCTTGTCCTGGACCTTTGGGTAATTCTGATCGAATTCAACATAGATGTTCCACAGACAGGCCAGACCTAAAAGAATGATCGCATTGCTCAGATTGACCAGAGAGACGGTAAAACGGTTTTTTGGCAGATATTCATTTAAGATCAGGATCCAGAAGGAATCGGAAATGAAATAACCGATATGACAAAGCAGCACGACGTTGAAATAGCGCTGTTTGGTCTGTTTGTCAACGCTGCGAAGGTTCCGGGCAAGCATGGTCACGAACAGAATGATGCAGACGATGTTTGCTTCAACGTAAAAAAACGAATAATTTCCGTTCATGCAAATATTTTATCATTTTGTGTGTTTCGCGTCGCTTGTAAATAATAGAATTGTATAATAAGGATATGAAAATAACCGAGGAAAATTACAAAAAGGTTTTTCATAGTCTGATTTTTCTCTGTATTGCCGGAGTTCTGATCAATATCGGAGGAGCACAGCTGGCCAAAGCGCTGCAGCTGCCGCTTTTTCTTGACTGCATCGGCACCATTGTAATCGCTGCTGTTGGCGGCTATCTGCCAGGTGTTGTGGTCGGCTTTGTTTCCAATATGTTAAATGCGGTCAATGATCCGGCCAATGCGTATTATACTCTGCTGCAGGTACTGATCGGTGGAGCGGCGGCATTTTATGCCCAGCATGGCTATTTCCGATCACTTAAAAAAGCCCTTCTGCTGACTTTCCCATTGGCGATTGTCGGCGGCGCTTTGGGTTCGATCCTGACTTATCTGATCTATGGCTTTGGCTTTGGTGAGGGTATTTCTCTTGGACTGGCCAAGACGCTATATGAATCAGGCAATCTTTCACTGTTTTTTGCCCAGTTTATTTCCGATATGATAATCGATCTGGCTGACAAGTTTGTCTGTCTGTTCATTTCCTATTTCATCCTGAAACTTATCAATAAATATTTCGGCAATGATCTGTTCTATCACTCCTGGCATCAGAAGCCGCTTTCAGATTCTGATCTGAACAAAGTCAATCAGAAGAACGCCAAGAAACTTTCTTTGCGTTCCAAGATACTGATGCTGATCGGCATTGCGACATTGTTCATTGCTGCGATCACAACGACGATAAGTTTTACGCTTTATCGTCAGGCTACGATTGACGAACATACTCAGATGGGTATCGGAATCGCCAAACTGATTGCTACAATTGTCAAAGGTGAAGATGTCGACCGTTTTATTGAAGAGGGTGAAAGAAGCAAGCTGTATCGCGATGTAGAGCAGCAATTGGAGAGACTGCGTGAGTCATCCGATGAAATTGAATATATCTACGTATATAAGATCATGCCTGATGGCTGTCATGTCGTCTTCGATCTGGATACCGAAGATACACCAGGAGGCAATCCCGGAGATATCGTCGAGTTTGATCAGGCTTTTGCGCCTTATCTGGATGATCTGATTGCCGGCAAGGAGATCAGACCAATCGTTTCTGATGAGACTTTCGGCTGGCTGCTGACAGTCTATGAACCGGTGCTTGACTCAGCTGGAGTTACCAGAGCTTATGGCTGTGTCGATATCAACATGCGGCAGGTCACTTTGAATGAGATCAGTTTCCTGGTCAAAGTCATCTCGATGTTCTTGGGCTTCTTCATCATGATCGTTACGATCGGTTTATGGCTCGCGGAATACAATCTGGTCCTGCCGATCAATACGATGTCACTGGCGGCCGCGCGCTTTGCCTACAAGAATGAAGGCGAGATCGAAGAAAATGCTGAAAGATTCAAGGATCTGCAGATCGCTACCGGTGATGAGATCGAGAATCTGTATGATTCCTTTGAACTGACGATCGAAGAAACGATCAAATATATCGCAGAAGCGCAAAGACAGTCTGAAGCCATCAACAAGATGCAGAATGGTCTGATCCTGGTTTTGGCGGATATGGTGGAAAGCCGTGACCAGTGTACCGGTGATCATGTCAGGAAGACCGCGGCTTATTGCCGGGTCATTCTGGAACGCTTAAGAAAACAGGGTCTCTATAAAGATCTTTTGACTGATGATTATATTGAAGATGTCGTCAATTCGGCACCGTTACATGATATCGGCAAGATCAAAGTCCCAGATGCGATTTTGAACAAACCGGGTCGGCTGACCGATGAGGAATTCAACGAGATTAAGAAACATACCATTGCCGGCAGAGAGATCATTGAACAGGCGATCGATCTGGTCGCTGCTGATTCCGCATATCTCAAGGAAGCACAGAATCTGGCGACCTATCACCATGAAAAATGGAATGGTTCGGGTTATCCATATGGCTTAAGCGGTGAGAATATTCCTTTGTCTGCCAGAGTCATGGCAGTGGCGGATGTCTTTGATGCCCTGGTATCAAAGCGCAGCTACAAGGATCCTTTCACTTTCGAGAAGGCTATGAGTATTATTGAGGAAGGTTCCGGCAGCCACTTTGATCCGCAGGTCGTGGAAGCCTTCAAGGCTGAAGCCGATGAAGTCTTAAGAATTTCGCAGACTTTCATGGGTACTGATAATATCAAGGAACAGGTCAAAGCACAGGCATAGCTGTTCTATAAGATATAGGGTTAAATAAAAACATCAGATGAGAGGATCGGCATAAAGGCAGATTCTGCGAATTGCTGGCCTTATTTATAAGATTAAATATATAAAGAAGATTATATATGACAAAAACTTTAACTGTTTTCTGCCCGATCAGCAGACATCATCGCATATAATTACAGATAAGAAAAACAACTGCATCAAAGATGAAGAATTAGATAAGGTTTCTGGCAGCGCTATTTTGCAGTCAGACAGAGAATGGGTAGACAAACAGCTGTGGCCTTTTATCGAAAATGAAGGATCATGGACTGATGTAGTAGAAAGCGTTTTCCCTAAGCTTGAAGCTTACTGCAGCAAAGTAAACGCAGCACCGGGACGTACTGAAAGCTACATGAACATCATATCTAGAGAATTAGATGAATATATGATGGCAAGATTTTTCGATCTTGGCGATGCATGGCTCAGAAACGGATGCAAGAGACCTAGACCAGAGGATCTGCCAATTACAAGAGCACCTCACTAAAGCGTAAGAAATATACTTCACAAATGGCTGCAACAGGCTATAAAATCGAAAGATAAACCAAAAACAGAATTCGCATCCCTGATGTTTGATTGAGAAGGGATGCGGTTTTTATGTATCTGATGTGTTAAAATCTGATCAGAGATATCTCATTATAAGCGGATTATTCCGCAGCGAAGGGCTCCAGGTTCGATTCCTCGAGCCTTTTTCTTTGTTCTTTATAAAAAAACAAGAGTCTCTATTTTGAAGATGTCACAGTTATTTACGGGTTTAAAAAAGCTGCCTTATTAAGCAGCTGATTAGAAATGAAATGAAGAATCCGGACGGACATCAAGTTCCATGTTTTTGAAGACTGCTGACCAGCGTCCCCAGCTTCGGCCATAGGCATAGCCGATGATCAGATCATCAGTAAGGGAGATGTGCCCCTGCGGATCTTTGGAGATGCCCAGGTTGTGAGCGTAGTCTTCAATGCCGTCTTTCCTGGTTCCGACTTTGGAGAATTCAGCGCCGTCAGCCGATTCATAGACGATCAGTCTTGAAGCGGAATCCATGCGGTAATCGATCGCGAAAGCCAGGAAATTGTTTAACTCATCGCAATAGACGACATCGATAGAATCGTTATGACGCCTTGGACAGGCAATGCCTTCTTCTTTAATGGTGTTTGGCCAGTTTTCGCTGAGTCTGGCTTTGGCGAGTCTGGTCGATCCGCCTGTGGTATCAAAGTAGGTATAGTAAATATATAATTCATTATCTTTGATCACAAAGCTGACTTCACCAATACCCCAGCCGTTAGGATCATCTTCATATTCGATGATCGGTTTTGGATTTCCGCCCCAGCCATCGCCATTCCATTTTTCATATGGTCCTTCAGGATCGTGACTGCGGGCAACAAAGGCTGAGTTGTTCATGCCTTTGCGCTTGGCATCCCAGGTCGAAGTATAGGCAAGATAGTAGTAGTCATTGAAATAGATGACTCCGGGGTCACAGCAGGAACAGCGGTCTGCAGAATTTCTGGTTGGCTTTAAGACGATCTTCTCAGCTCCCCATTTTCCATCTTCATAGTGACGGTAGGAGATGTAATCCCACTCGGTCGAATTGTTGCCCGGAGCAGAGAACCAGGCATCGATCGTACCATCGGGATTGCTGATGATCGATGGACCATAGCGATAGGCACCGGAGCGCGAAGAATACATCAGGGTACCTTCTTCTTCGATCTTGGCCACATAGGTCAGATCACTGTGTGTTGCTTCGATCATTTCGGATAAAGTCGGGAAACTTACGACATCTTTGACAAGTGTGGCTGGTACATCGATAGAAAAAAGCGGTTCGGCACTCATGGTGCTGTCGGCTTTGCCATCCTGGTTTTTAATCATGATTGAGGCAATATTAAAAGAGATCATAAAAATCTCGATTATAAGCACATAAGTGAGTAATTGCCCCCGCTTTACTCTCATATCTATATTTTAAACTATATAATAGTGTTAAGACAGAAAAAAGGAGAGCATAATGAAACTTCTTTGTATAGATGTAGGCGGGACCAGTGTCAAACACAGTATCATTGAGTCGGGTCTGAATATTTGCGAAAAAGGCATTTATAATCCCGACAGTGAGAATCTGGATAGCTATGTTGAATCACTGGGACAGCTGTGTGATCGCTATATCGGCAGCGTTGATGGCGTGGCTTTTTCGATGCCGGGCATCGTCGATCCAAAAAGCGGCTATTTCTATACCGGCGGTGCCTATGATCGTTTCATCCATGAGATCAACTTGAAAGATCTGCTCGAAAAAAGAATCGGCAAGCCGATCAGTGTGGAAAACGATGCCAAGGCGGCAGGCTATGCGGAGCTTGGCTATGGAGCTTTGAAGAATGTGAAAGATGGCATCGTGATCACTCTTGGCCATGCGGTAGGCGGCTGTCTGATCTACAATCATGAAGTTGTCCATGGCAGACATTTTTCTGCCGGTGAATTATCGTTTATCAATACCGATTACCATTATGCGGATTTTGAGACTTCCCTGGGTTATCGCTGCGGTGCTGACTGTCTGCGCAAAAGAGTGCAGGAGAAACTAGGCAGCGATATTGAATACAAAGGCTATGAGATCTTTGCGATGGCCAATGATGGCAATGAGAAAGTATTAGAGGCTCTTAAAGAATTTGTCTATGAACTGTGTGTGCAGCTCTATAATCTGCAGATCGTCTTTGATCCGGAGCTCATCGCTTTGGGCGGGGGTATCAGTGCCCAAAAGCTGCTGTACGAGCTGATCGATGAATGCTTCCTGGAGATGAAGGGGCGGATGCGTTTCTTTGTCCGCAAGCCGCAGATCGTTCCTTGTGCCTTTGGCAATGATGCCAACATGATCGGTGCCTATCACAGTTTCTGTCTGCTGCATAAGGATGAAGAGTTTAAGGAGAAAAGAGGCAAGGCAAACATAATTAAAAAAGTCCGGATCAAGGATGACCCGGACATGAAGGGCTATATTTAGCGCTTATAGACGCAATCACCGCCAAGGTAGGTTGCGTTTATTTTTATTTCGTGAAGCTTATAAGGATCACTTTCAAACGGATCTTCATCGAGAACGACAAAGTCAGCCAGATAGCCTTCCTTGATCATACCTTTGATGTCTTCTTCAAAGCTCGCAAAGGCACCGATCCTGGTGAAGGAATCGATCGCTTCCTTGACGCTGAAGGCTTCATCCTTGAGATAAGGACCGCAGCCATCGATGGAAGTTCTGGTAACGGCACATTCAATGCCTTTCATGACGTCGGGAATCTCGACTGGCGCATCAGAGCCATTGGAAACGCTGACGCCTTTTTTCATCAGTGTCTTCCAGCTGTAGCTGCTGGAGGCTAATTCTTTGCCGACACGGGCTTCGACGATGTGATTGTCATAATCCAGGAAGATCGACTGGGCATAGACGTGCAGATTCAAGGCGGCGATCTTTTGAAGCTGATCAGGACGGGAGATCTGACAATGGACGATGCCATGACGGTGATCAGTTCTTGGGTTAAGCTTCAGGGCAAGTTCAATGGCATTTAACACCTGATCAAGACATTTATCACCGATCGTGTGGACGGCCACAGACATGCCATGAGCGTTGGCGTATTGAACCATCGCATTCATATGCACATCAGAGAAAAGACAGAAACCAGATGTAGAAGGATCATCGGCATAAGGTCTGCTTAAGCAGGCACTTCTTGAACCAAGGGAACCATCACCCAGCATCTTTAAAGGTCCAAAGCGGAATTTCTCATCACCGGCTCCGGTGAGATGCCCCGCTTCAATGTGTCTGCGCAGATCTTCGATAGTCGTGAAGTTTGACTGTTCGTAGACTCTGACTGTCAGTTCGCCGCTTTCCTTTAATTCTCTGTAGGCTTCATTGATCACTTCCGGATCGACCTGACGGAAAGATGAATAGTCATCGCTTTGTGAAGAGGTGATGCCGAAACTGTTGAGGAAGCGGCAGGAGGATCTGATCATCTGCTTGATCTCTTCCTTGTCAGGTGCCGGCATGTATTTGTCGATCATATCAATGGCGTTGTCATACAGCAAGCCGTTTGGATAGTCGATCGCTCCGCCTAAAGGCGCAAGAGTATTCTCATCGATTTTCACAAGTTCAAGAGCTTTAGAGTTCAAAACGGCACAATGTCCGCAGGCTCGAGTCAGAATGATCGGATCATTGCTGCTTACTTCATCAAGATCGGTTTTGGATGGCATCCTTTTGACGTCACTGAAGAAATCCTGATTCCAGCCCCGGCCTTTGATCCAGCTGCCTGGACTGAGCTTGGCTGAAAAGTCTTTGAGATAGGCGATCATGCCTGATAAGGAGTCAGTGTGTTCATTGAGCTTGGCCACATTGAGGGTATTGCCTAAACCGGTCAGATGCATATGTGAGTCATTGAAACCGGCACAGACAAACTTGCCTTCCAGATCGACTTTCTGATCATAGGTTTCATTTAGAAGTTCATCGTTTTTTCCGGTTTTGACAAACTTGTCATCTTCAACGATAAATGCTTCTTTAAAGTCTTCCCCTGTATAGACACGGCCATTGAAATATAGAGTTTTCATACAGTTTGATCCCCTTGTAAATAATATAAATATACTATAACAGATAAGAGAGCCTGATTGCCTGTTCTTAACTGGTAAAGCTTAATTTGTTTTTGTATCATTAAGACAGAAAGTGAAGGAAGACGATATGATCATTACCGAGAAAGACCGCATGGATGGAAGTGTCCATCTTTCTGAAGATGAAAACTGTGTTGTGATCCTGGATCAGCGGAAACTTCCCAATTATGTGGAGTATCAGTATCTTGATGATGTGAAGAAGATATATGAGGCGATCAGGACACTGGCTGTCAGAGGAGCTCCGGCGATCGGTATCTGTGCCGGCTATGGCATGTATATCCTGGCCAAGCAGAAAAAGGATCTGCCTTATGAACAGTTTGCAAAAGCGCTTCATGAAGATGGTGACTATCTGATCTCTTCAAGACCGACAGCGGTCAATCTGAGCTGGGCGATCAGAAGAGTCTTAAAACTGGTCGATGAAAGTACTGATGTTAATAAGATCATTGAACGCTTACACGATGAAGCGATAAACATTCATAATGAGGATATCGAGATGTGCTATAAGGTCTCTGAATATGGCCTGTCTTTGATCAAAGATGGCGATGGCATATTAACGCATTGCAATACGGGACCAATGGCAACTTCCAAATACGGCACGGCGATCGGACCGGTGCTTTTAGGCAAAGAAAGAGGCAGGGAATTCCATGTCTTTGCGGATGAGACGAGACCATTACTGCAGGGAGCACGTCTTACGGCCTTTGAGCTGCAGAAAGCCGGGGTCGATGTGACGCTGATATGTGATAATATGGCATCTTTAGTCATGAAAAACGGCTGGGTGCAGGCTTGCTTTGTCGGCTGTGATCGCATTGCGGCCAATGGCGATGTCGCCAACAAGATCGGTACTTCAGGGGTGGCG
>JAEEGG010013607.1_pt1 | contig 17378 bp, 18 predicted proteins | sample 9134161 | NCBI WGS metagenome assembly JAEEGG01 (sample SAMN16246543, study PRJNA631951) | gut metagenome | biome: gut microbiome; feature: rumen; material: CR-attached | host: Bos | place: Iran: Karaj | collected 2018-10 | reverse complement strand
AATAGGATTGTGGGCTTGTACGTCTGTCGTCCCGGAGAAGGGGAAAGAAGGCGTATATGGACAAACAGGGTAATAAAGAAAAGCCTTATGAGAGGTTCGAAGCATTCGGTCCTTCTGCACTTACGGATGCTGAGCTTCTTGCCATAATCATAAGGACAGGTACCAGGGGCTGCGATGCGCTTGAGATCGCAAGGAAAGTCCTTGAGGTCGGCAAGTATCCCAGATGCGGATTTATGGGGCTGTACGATGCGGATGTAAGACAGCTTGAGAAGATCCCGGGGATCGGCAAGGTGAAGGCTGTAAAGCTTAAGTGCCTTGCAGAGATCGCTCTCAGGATGCACGAGACCAGGTACAGGGAAGGTCTTAATGTGAGAAATGCGTCTACCATCGCAGAGTATTATATGGAGAGACTCAGACATAACAAGAATGAGAGTGTCCTGCTTCTGAGTATTGACAGTAAGGGTCAGGTCATAAGGGAATCGGAGGTCTCAAAGGGCAGTGTCAACCGATCTCTTGCCCATATAAGATCGATACTTCTGGAAGCTCTGGATGCGGAGGCGGTTAATATATTGCTTCTGCATAATCATCCAAGCGGAGATCCGAAGCCATCAGGGGATGACAGGGCACTTACGGAAAAATTATATGAAAGCTGCAGGATGATAGAGATCCCGCTCATAGATCATATAATCATCGGGGACAACAGATATTACAGTTTCAGAGAATCCGGAGAGATCGTTTGAAAGGATGCTCCGGCAGAAAGGATCCAAATGGCAGCAAATGCATACGGTATAGATCTCGGTACCAATCATATCAAGATATTCAATAACAACGACAGCACCATCACTATCCAGAAGAATATGATAGCGATAAAGGATGAGTCCGAATTTTTCGCATACGGCGATTCCGCATATGAGATGCATGAGAAGGCTCCGTCCAACATTCAGATATCATATCCTCTGTCATGCGGAGTCATCTCTGATCTTCGCAATGTGGAGCTCCTTGTGAAGTATATGATCACCGACATCCAGGGAGGAACACTGAAGAGTGCCGATTTCCTGATCGCGGTTCCCTATGATATCACCGATGTTGAAAAGAGGGCATTCTATGATCTTCTCAAGGAAGCGGGTATCAAGGCACACAGGATATATGTGACACAGATGGCGATAGCTGACGGCATCGGCATGGGAATAGATGTCAAGAACGCTGTTGGCGTGCTGGTTGTAAATGTGGGCTTTGAGACTACCGAGATATCGGTTCTTTCACTGGGAGGAATAGTTCTTTCCAAGCTCATCAAGGAAGGCGGACTTAAGTTCGATGATTCAATAAGGGCTGCCGTAAGAAATGAGTTCGGACTTATGATCGGCGGCAAGACAGCCGAGGATATCAAGAAGAAGCTTAAGGATCTGGAGAAGGAAGGAAAGGGAGCCCTTGTATATGGCAGGGACATAGTAACCGGACTTCCCGTTCAGAGAGAGATCCCCACAAAGCTTATCGTGGATTCACTTGAAGGTAACTACAAGACCATCATAGACAACATCAAGTTTATCCTTGAGAGAACACCCCCGGAACTTTCTGCCGATATCTTCAGGAACGGTATATATCTTACCGGAGGCGCAAGCCAGGTATCCCATCTTGTTGAGAGGATCGCAGACGGTACCGGACTTAAGGTCAACATTACTGATGAACCTATCACATCCACCGCATACGGTCTCGGAAGGATAATCCAGGATCCCGATTATGCAGTGCTTGCACAGAGTGCAGAGGGCATGGGTAAATGAGTCCTATCGTAAAATCAAAGGGGGAGAGATTTACACTGCCGGGTAAATATCTCCTCCTTATTTTGAGTTTTATATGTATCCTTCTTATGGTGCTGACTTACGGGACCAATGCTTTTGACGTGCCTGTGAATTCTGTCGCCGGAGTTATCCTTGTGCCCTTTGAAAAGGGAATATCAAGGGCGGGAGAGTGGTTGAGGAACAGAGAAGATGAGCTGGCATCCGTCAGGTCTCTGCTTGAAGAAAATGAGAGATTAAGAGAGCGTATCGCACAGCTTACCGAGGAAAACACCATTCTCACCCAGGAAAGATATGAACTTATCGAGATGCAGAATCTCCTGGAACTGTCAGAGACTTATTACTCCTATAACAAGGTCGGTGCAAGAGTTATCGCCAAGGATCCCGGCAACTGGTACGATTCATTCATCATCGATAAGGGTACCGATGACGGACTGGCCCTGGATATGAATGTCATAGCAGGTGGCGGTCTTATAGGCAGGATAACCAAGATAGGACCCAACTGGGCCAGGGTCACATCCATCATATCCGACGGAGTTAATGTGAGCGGTCAGGTGGTCTCCTCAGACCTTACACTTATCGTCACCGGAGATCTTGATCTTACCGCCACAAGGCAGCTCAGGTTTTCGCAATTATCAGATCCGGACGGAGAGGTCTTAAAGGGAGCCAAGGTTGTGACCAGCAATATCAGCGATAAATATCTCCCGGGACTTCTTATCGGATATATCGATACTGTAACAAATGATGCCAATAATCTGACCAGATCGGGCACCATCACGTGTGCTTCGGATTTCGACCATCTGGAAACGGTTCTTGTCATCACTGATATGAAGATTAACGATTACGAATGATCCAGAGAATATTAGTAGCAATTTCAATACCGTTCTTTTTTCTGCTTCAGTCCTGTGTTTTCACAAATTTGAAGCTTGGAGATATTGTTCCCAATTTTATGGTGCTCATCGCATGTGTATACGGCTTTTTCTATGGTGAAAAGACCGGGGCCATATGCGGCTTTTTCTGCGGTCTTCTCATGGATATATTCTTCAGTCCGATGCTCGGGACAAATGCTCTCATAATCATGCTGATAGCATATATAAGCGGAGGCTTCTGTGATCTGTTCTATGCGGAGGATATCAGGCTTCCCCTTATACTCATAACTCTCAGTGATGTGTCCTACGGGCTTATGTATTATATAATCGCTTTTCTTCTGAGAGGCAGACTCGGGATCGCACATTATCTGACCGGTGTGATACTTCCCGAAGTGCTGTATACACTCCTTGTGTCTCTGGTGGTCTATCCGCTGCTGCTTGGGACTGATACCCTTTTTAAGCGTTACCGCATCAGAAAGGAAAGAGAGAAGCAGGATGTTTGACGGATTAAGGGAAAGGATAATAAGCATCTTTACCAGCCGTATCACGATCATATATATGATCATGATATGTCTTTGCGGTGTGCTTCTTTACAGATGCTTTTCCCTTCAGATAATCCATGGTCAGGAATATCTGGATAACTTCGTGCTTGAACAGGAGAAGGTCAGGGATATCATGCCCACAAGAGGCAATATCTACGACCGTAACGGAAACCTTCTTGCCTACAATGAACTTGCATATTCGATCAATATAGAGGATACATTTGAGACCGGGGCAGGCAAGGACAGAAAGCTCAATGAGCTTATCTTTAATCTTGTAAAATTCATTGAGAAGAACGGTGACAGTATAGATTCGGACTTCAGGATCGCACTGGATGAAGACGGTGAGTTCATGTACACCGTTTCCGGAACGCAGCTCAGGAGATTCCTTGCGGACGTATACGACCATGTGGATGTGAACGATCTTACGGAAGAGGAGAGATCCTCCACACCTGTACAGGTAATGATATATCTGAGCAGAAATTCCGGAAGGGGATACAGATTCGCTGTGGGTGATAATATAGATCCGGAAGACAGAAAGTCCGAATTTATAGAGGGCAAGGGATATACCAACAAGGAATGGCTTGAGATAGTATCCATCAGATATGCCATGAGCCTTACCTCATATCGTAAGTATATCGGTACAACTGTGGCTACGGATGTATCCAAAGAGACTGTTGCGCTCATAATGGAGAACTCCGATGTTCTCCCCGGAGTTACCATACAGGAAGATACCATCAGAAGATATGTAAACAGCCAGTATTTTGCACATATCCTCGGATATACCGGAAGGATATCCTCGGAAGAGATAGAACTTCTCAACCAGAGGATGATAGATGAAGGCGCAGCCCAGGGTACATATACCTTCGAGGACGTTGTGGGAAAATCCGGTATTGAGAGCTATATGGAGACAACCCTCCAGGGAACCAAGGGCTACGAGAAGGTCATGGTTGATAATACGGGTAAGGTTCTGTCCGTGCTTGAGCATAAGGATGCTGTAAGAGGACAGGATGTGTATCTGTCCATAGATATGGATCTGACCATGGAACTCTATGATATAACCGAAAGAAAGCTCGCTTATATCCTTACCCAGAAGATCCAGAATGCAAAATATGCCGTAAAGACTACGGACTCTGTCAAGACCATTCCCATAGCCGATGTATACTATGCCGTATTCAGGAACAGTGTGCTGGATATTTCCCATTTTGCGGCAGAGGATGCCCTGGAAACGGAAAGGGAAGTATATAACAGATTTCTGCAGTACAGGGAAACTGCTTATATGGCTCTCGAACAGGGGATAAGGACCACCAGGACTCCCTACGAAAAGCTCAGTGATGAATATCAGGTCTATCAGTATTACATCCTTAAGCTTCTGATCTCTGACGGTGTCATAATGGGCTCTGAGATTGACGAGAATGACAGCCTTTATAAGGAGTGGAACAGTGAGGGAAATGTTTCACTGGGAGAATTGCTTGAGCATGCGATAGCAATGGGATGGGTTGATATCTCAAAGCTTGAACTTGATTCCAGATATGCCGATTCATCCGAAATCTTCGATGCGCTTATCACAAGGATATTCCAGCTCTGTGATTCGGATAAGGAATACCAGGTCAGGTTCTACAAGTATATGATCCTGAACGATAAGATCTCAGGATATATGGTCTGCAGGCTTCTCTATGAACAGGATGCCATAGGTATTCCTGCAGGGGACATGAACAGACTTAATGCGGGTACATTATCCGCTTACAATTTCATGATGAACAGGATATCCAATCTGGACATCACTCCGGCACAGCTTGCGCTTGAGCCCTGTAACGGATCGGTTGTTATGACGAATCCCAACAACGGACAGGTACTGGCTCTCGTATCATATCCCGGATATGATAACAACCTTATGGCCAATTCCGTGGATGCCGCATACTACAATAAACTGATCAATGATGATTCGTCACCACTTCTCAATTTTGCGACACAGTATAAATCCGCTCCCGGTTCCACCTTCAAGATCGTATCCGCAACAGCCGGACTCTGTGAAGGAGTGATTACTCCCTCTACGCTTTTTAACTGTTCGGGTATCTTCACTGAAGTAGATCCTTCCCCTAAGTGTACAGCCGTTCACGGTAATGAAACGGTAAGGACGGCAATAAGGGATTCGTGCAACCTGTATTTCTTCCATGTGGGATACAGATTCGCTACGCTGGGCGGTATATATGACGATAAGGCGGGGCTTGATTACCTGTACAGATATGCGGATATGTACGGACTTACACAGAAGTCGGGAATAGAGATCTCGGAATATGAGCCGGATGTATCCGATCTTGACTCGGTCCGTTCATACATTGGACAGGGAACCAATGCATTCACCACTTCACAGCTTGCCAGATATGTGTCTTCGATAGCAAATGGCGGAACCACTTATGACCTTACGCTCCTTGACCATGTACAGGATTCATACGGAAGGACAGTATGGCAGTATGAACCTGTAGTATATAACACCGTGACCATGGAGGATTATCAGTGGAATGCAATAATCAACGGTATGGTGGACGGTGTTGAAGCAAAGCCTTACTTCGGCGATATCCCCGTCAGCGTTGCAGGTAAGACGGGAACAGCGCAGCAGTCAAGGTCAAAGCCTGACCATGCGCTCTACATCGCCTTTGCACCGGCGAGAGGACAGCCGGATGTGGCACTCAGCGTGCGTATTCCCTTTGGATTCTATTCGGATTATGCCGCGCAGCTTGCCCATGAATGTCTTCAGGCATATTACCATGTGGAGCCCGAGGTGGAGCAGTCCGCATACCAGACGATAGAAACGAGAGATTGATCTATGAAACAGGGTGCAATATTAAAAAGTTATAACGGTGCAATGAAGCTCATCCTGGATCCTGATATGGACTTTGATGAGGTTCTTGACTGTGTTGGTGAAAAGTTCAATGAATCACGCAAATTCCTCGGAACCGGAAGCGTTATCCTGGATATTGACGGAAGAAACCTTTCCGAAAGAGAGGAAAAACTCATCATTGAGACGGTAGGGCTCAACTGTGACGCGGATATCGCATGCATCGTCGGAAAAAACGAGGATGATCAGGAGCATATCCGGAAGATAGGGGAGATCCTTGATCACAGACTTTATGATGAAGATGAATGCCGTATAATGTACGGAAGCGTCATGGATAAACAGGTCATCGAGGTTGATGACAGCATTATCATTTTCGGAGATGTAAATCCCGGAAGCGAGATACGCAGCAAGGGTAATATCATAGTTCTCGGAGGACTTTACGGAAAAGCAAGCGCCGGATCCTATGGGGATGATTCTGCATTTATCTGTGCCATAGAGATGGAGGCGGAAGGGCTTGCGATAGGTGAGTTCGTTTATGCTCCCGAAACTGAGCCTGTATGGTCTGCGGTACTCAAGAGCTCTCCGAAGGTTGCAAGGGTAGTAAACGGTGAGATAACCATAGGCCCTCTTAGCAGGGTTGTTATGGAGAAGATTTATGAATCTAAGAAATTACAGGCTGAGGGACTATGATTTCAAGTTAATACTGTTTACCCTGGCCCTGTCCGTTATCGGCGTCTTTGCCATAAGCTCCGCCATGGGTGAAGCCGGTGCAGATAATGTGAAAAAGCAGATCGGCGGTATCATAGTGGGAACCGTTTTTATGATAGTGATCTCACTCATTGATTATCATTTTATCCTGAAATTCTGGATACCGATATATGCATTCACAATAGTGGTCTTATTCTTCGTTATCTTCGGAGGTGAGACCACCAACAACGCCCAGAGATGGTTCAGGATAGGAGGCATAAGGTTCCAGCCCTCCGAGCTGGCCAAGTTGCTGTTGATTTTATTTTTTGCCTCGTTTATTATGAAATACAGGGAAAAAATAGGCAGTCTGCATCTTCTTTTGATATGCGTGGGACTGTTTATGGTACCGTTTTTCCTTGTATACAAGCAGCCCGATCTGTCTACGAGTCTGGTTCTTATCTTTATCTTCGGTGCTATAATTTTTGCCGGCGGGATCAAGAAGAGGATCATACTTATCATGTTGCTCATCGCTGTGCCGCTTGGGGCTGTTCTTATCAGTTATATTCTTAATCCCGATAATGAGGCTCTTGAGGAATACCAGCTGAACAGAATATACGGATACCTCTATCCTGAGGATTATCCCAATATTGCTTATCAGCAGAACAATTCCATCACTGCCATAGGTTCGGGAATGCTCGAGGGGAAGGGCTATAAGAATAACGAGATCACTTCGGTTAAGAACAGTAACTTCATTTCGGAAGCTGAAACGGACTTCATATTTGCCGTTATAGGAGAGGAGTTCGGATTCAGGGGATCTGCGGTAGTCATAATACTGCTTTTCCTGATATCGCTGGGATGTCTGTCCGTTGGCATTAGGGCTTCGGATACTGCAGGGGCCATAATATGTGCCGGTATGGGAACGTTTATAGGGATGCAGGGTTTCATGAACATAGGAGTTGCCACATTCCTGCTTCCGAACACCGGCATACCGCTGCCATTCGTAAGTTACGGACTTACATCGCTTGTGACGCTTTATTCGGGACTTGGGGTGGTCCTGAACGTAAGGCTTCAGGTGAAACATTCGGTTAATCCGCTGGATGATTTCACATTTGGAACTGTCTATAAGGATTTATAGGGCAGATCCGACATTTTAATGAAAGGGGCCGTATTCGGGGAATGAACATTGCACTTATAGCACATGATTCAAAAAAGAAGCTCATGCAGAATTTCTGTGTGGCATACAGGGGGATCCTTTCCAAGCACGATCTGTATGCTACAGGTACTACCGGAAGACTGATAGAGGAGGTCACCAACCTCACTATTCATAAATTTCTTGCTGGTCATCTCGGCGGCGAACAGCAGCTTGCCGCACAGATAGAACAGAATCTTATAGATCTGGTCATCTTTTTGCGTGATCCGATCAATGTCACGGTACATGAACCCAATGTGGAGAACGTTTTCAGGGACTGTGATCTTCACAATATTCCGCTTGCCACTAATCTTGCAAGTGCGGAGCTTCTTATCAAATCCCTTGACAGAGGGGATCTTGAATGGAGAGAAATGTATAAATGATCCGTTTGGGCGGAATTTCCAAAGTTAAGATAATATGTCTTCTGACTTTATTTGCGCTGCTCTTATCAGGATGCGGAAGCACCATTGCCGCACCCTATGCTTCGTCCGTGCTTTCATCTGAGGTTGCGGGAAGAGGATATACGGCAGATCTGAAGGCAGATTCCTTTGCGAAGGATCTGTGCGTTGTCACCGGAGACATTCCCGTTCCGGGTCTTGAGATGGCCAATAACATAGAGGCCGTCCTTCTCGTTGATGTTAATCATGCTTCGCCGATGGCTGCAGTTAACGCACACAGACCCATTCATCCGGCATCCACCACAAAGCTTATGACAGCACTTCTGGCATTGGAAAACTGTTCCATGGATGAGAAACTGGTTCTGGGCGATGAGGTTACCGGATTCAGATACGATGAGCAGGTGCTTCCCGGAAAAGTGGGAGATACCATGACCATGGATCAGGCGCTTCACTTTATGCTCATGTACTCTGCCAATGATATCTCAAATGCCATTGCCGTACATGTTGCGGGGAGCCTGAGCGGCTTCTGTGACATGATGAATGAAAAAGCAAGGGAACTTGGTGCCACGAATACACATTTTTCCAATGCTCACGGACTGGATGCAGATGACCATATGACCACCGCATATGACCTCTATCTGATCCTCAGTGCATGTATCAGATACGATAAATTCGTTGAGATAGTATCGAGCCCCGAATATTCCACGGTATATTATGATGCCCAGGGAAATGCCGTTGAGAGGACCGTGAGATCCACGGACCTGTTCATCAGGACCGATAAGGATGTAAATCCTCCGTCAGGCATCACTGTCATCGGAGGAAAGACCGGAACTACCGGCGGAGCGGGTCACTGCCTTATTGTTCTGTGCAGGGATCCTGCCGGCAATCCGTATATATCATGTGTAATGGGAACACCGGATACGGATACGCTCTATGCTCATCAGAAGAGCGTGATGTCCCTTATTCTCGGGAACTGAAAATACGTAAAAAATACTTATACAGTGCCTTAAAAAGCCTTGTAAGTTTAGTGTTTTTACACTATAATCTAATTAGCGTTAACTATAAAACGCAAATAATAGCATCGGAGGAAAAGCGTAGTGGTTTCATTGATTGTTGGTCAGAAGGGCAAGGGTAAGACTAAGGAACTTTTGGACAAGGTAAATGCCGATGTAAAAACCGTCTCAGGAAATATCGTTTATCTTGATAAGAACACTGCTCACATGTTCGAGCTCAATAACAAGATCAGGCTTATCAATGTAAGCGATTATGATATCACAAGTCCTGATCAGTTCTATGGTTTCGTAGCGGGTATCATCTCCCAGAATCATGATATTCAGCAGATGTATTTCGATTCATACTGCAAGATCTCCGCACAGGAGGATTGCAACATAACCGATAATGTTGAGAAGCTTGCTGCATTATCTGCCAAGTATTCTGTTGACATGGTTCTCTCGGTATCTCTTGAAAGAAGTAAATTCCCCGCAGAACTCCAGGCAAACGAGAAGATTGCAATCAATTTCCTTTAATACTTTTTGATCACAGGCCCCGGAGAGAGTATCGTCTCATCCGGGGCATTATATTTATCTCATTGGAAATTGCAGACTGATGTGAGCAGAATGTCATCCCTTAACGCATCTGATACGCAGCAGGAAGCAATTGTTTTGTGTGTTGACAGTATTTGTTAAAGCATATGGCCGGTAACGATAACGACAATATAAGGCGATTCCACAAGAGTCATAATTTCAATCTTGGAACGGTCCTGTTTCTCGGGATCCTTATTTACGTTATCATCGTTCTGTTCATCTATTTCAGTTCCGACCCTATAGTAAGATATGAGGTTGTTGAAGGATCTCTTTCCACACAGAACATATACAGGGCTATTGCGGTGAGGGACGAGCATGTGGTCGAAAGTCCCTATTCCGGATATGTCAATTTCCTTGCAAGAGAAGGGCAGAAGGTTGCTGTGGGTGACATAGTCTATACGGTTGATGAGACCGGAAGGCTTGGCGAATTCCTTGAATCACAGTCGCTTCTTGAGAATACCCTGACTGATAAGGAGCTGGACGATTTCAAGAATGAGATAGTCGATTTTGCCCACTCCTATGACAGTCTTACCTACAGTGAGGTCTATTCTTTCAAGTATTCACTTCAGAATTCGGTGCTCAAGCTTGCCAATTCCAATTTCCTTGAATCCCTGAGACATGCGCAGGATGAAGGCGGACTTTCCACTTCCGTAAAATACTGTACAAGCAGCCATGCGGGTACCGTTACATACTGGACTGACGGATTCGAGAATCTTGATCCCGGCATGATCACTATGGACACCTTCAATGAGAGGGATTACGACAAGGTTAATATCACTGCAAACGAACTGAGGGCTACGGGTGATCCGGTATATAAGCTTACGGAGAGTGAGGACTGGTGCATTGTCTTTCCTATCAAGGAAGCAGATGCGGAAGCTTTCCTGAACGAAGGATATATCCTTACCAAATTCCTCAGAAACCAGTATGAATCATGGGGCGCCGTATCCATCATCAGAAATGACGATCAGGTATTCTGCAGGCTTGATTTCAATAACTCCATGTCGGCTTTTGTAAATGACAGATTCCTTGATATAGAGCTGCTCCTTGGGGAGGAAAAGGGACTTAAGGTTCCCAACAGTTCGATAATACAGAAAGAGTTCTATCTTGTGGATGACAGGTTTGTCATCTATGATACGGTGAACGATCTTTATTACATCATGATCACCGGATATGATGAGACCGGACAGGCCATTACGATGAGACGCGAGATATCCGTATATCATCACGATGAGAAGTCGCATTATTACTATGTGGATGAAACCATCATTACGGCCGGAGATGTCCTGCATCTTGAGAACAGCCAGGATGTGTTTGTTGTCAAGGAAAGGGGGACGCTGACAGGCGTCTACAATATCAACAAGGGTTATGCCGAGTTCAAGGAGATAACCATACTTGCACAGAACGATGAATATGCGATAGTAAAGCCGAATTCCACTTATGGACTGAGGGTTTATGATTATATAGCACTGAAGGCCGATACAGTATCGGATGATCAGTTTATCAATGAATAGAGGTCAGCTTTGAGTACCGTTGCAGAGAATTATCTTAAGACACTTGATGAAGTAAAGTCTCTTTGTGAAAAGAGCGGAAGAGATCCGAAGGAATGCACACTGGTCGCTGTTAGTAAGACTAAGCCTGTAGAGCTGCTCAGGGAAGCATATGAAGCGGGCTGCAGGGATTTCGGAGAGAATTATGTTCAGGAGCTTGTTGATAAGATCCCACAGCTTCCGGACGATATCAGATGGCATATGATAGGTCATCTCCAGACTAATAAGGTTAAGTATATCGTTGGCAAGACCTTTCTGATACACAGTGTCGATTCCGTAAAGCTTGCCAGGGAGATCGGCAAACAGTCTGAAAAGATCGGTACAATAAGTGATATTCTTCTTGAAGTAAATATCGCTGCCGAAGATAGCAAGTTCGGTTTTAAGCCTGAGGAAGTACCGGATGCGGTGAGGGAAATAGCACTCATTCCGGGCGTCAGGATAAAGGGTCTTATGACCAGTGCTCCCATATGTGAAGATCCCGAAGAAAACAGGATATTTTTTCACAATATGAAGCAATTATCCATTGACATAAAAAAGCAAAAAACTGATAATGTCTATATGGATTGTCTTTCCATGGGAATGAGCGGTGATTACGAAACTGCCGTCAGTGAAGGTGCAGGTATCGTCCGTGTTGGAACCGCGATCTTCGGTGCGAGAGATTATCATATCTAAAAGAATGAGAGGGTAAAAATGGGTAGTGCTGTTGACAAGTTCATGAATTTTATGAAGCTGGACAATAAGGACGAAGAGAACGAAGACTACGGCTTTGCTGATGACGACGTATCTTCATCCGATTACCAGTCGTCAGAAAATGATGAAATCGAAAAGCCCAGGAAGACTGCAAAGGGCATGTTCAAGACTCAGGAGACACGGAGGAAAAATATGGGCGCAGGTTATAGTGCAGGTGTCAGCATGAGGTTCCCCAAGGAACTCAATGATGCTGCCGAAGTTGTAGACGATCTTAAGGCAATGAACAGTGTAGTCCTTAATCTTCAGGGACTGGATTCATCAATAGCACAGAGTATTTATGATTTCCTCTGCGGTGCATGTTATGCACTTGGATGCCGTATGGAGAAGGTTTCCGATTATGTATATGTCATCACTCCCGAGAGCGTTACTCTTTCCGGAGATCTGATGTCTCAGAATTCCGACGGAAACGGACTTTTCTGATAACATATCTGAATATCACAGCGGTCACGATATTGTCTCGTGACCGCTGTTTTATTGTATGTGGCTGAATTGTCAGTCCCTTGGTCAGGATTTGAGATTATCGGTGCATTATGGTATTATTCTGATGTTGTGCAAATTGATGAACAGAGGTTAGATATGAAAGAGACTTCCCAGATCGATATGTCCCGTCTTACGGTAAAATGCGGACCAAAGAGTTCGTATGATATAGTCTATAAACAGTCATTTGAAGCGCTTCCCGGTGAGATAAGCTCTCTGTATCCCGAAAAGGTCAGAATGTGCATCATCACGGATTCCAATGTGGATCCTCTTTATTCCGAGGAAGTAATTAATAAGCTTGAACCTGTTTCTCTCGGAGTGATGAAGTATGTCGTTCCTGCAGGTGAAGAGCATAAGAATCTTGATGAGATCAGGGGAATATACAGATTCCTTATCGAGAATAAATTCGACAGAAAGACTCTTCTTATAGCACTCGGCGGCGGGGTTATAGGTGATATGTGCGGGTATACCGCTGCTACTTACCTGAGGGGTGTTGATTTTATACAGATACCCACTACGCTTCTTGCACAGGTGGATTCATCCATCGGCGGAAAGACCGGAGTTGACTTTGAGGGATTCAAGAATATGATAGGCGCATTTAAGATGCCCTCTCTTGTATATACCAATCTCTCAACCCTTTCATCACTCCCCGGAAGACAGTTTGTATCAGGCTTTGCCGAGGTTATGAAGTCCGCGCTTCTTAAGGATGAGCAGTTCTACATCTGGCTCGTGGACAATTCATACGAGATAAGGGATATGGATACGGATACCCTTGCCGAGATGGTATATCGCTCCGACGATATCAAGAGACAGATAGTTGAGAAGGATCCCTATGAGAAGAAGGAGAGAGCTCTTCTTAATCTGGGACATACACTCGGACATGCCATTGAGAAGTTCTATGATTTCAAGTTCCTTCACGGTGAATGCGTTGCGCTGGGATGCGTTGCTGCCGCATTTATATCCTGGAAGAAGGAGTTTCTTTCCAAGGAGGAGTTCTATGAGATAAGGGATATGTTTGTTCTCTTCGGACTTCCTATCTCCATGGATCTTGCAGATACCGCAAGGATCATAGAGCTTACCAAAAATGATAAGAAGATGTCTGCAGGACATGTGAAGTTTATCCTGCTTAAGAAAATAGGAAAAGCATTCATCAACGAGGAAGTTACCGATGAAGAGATGTCGGCTGCTCTGGATGAACTGAATTTTGCTGAAGGAGACTGATAAATTGGCTTCTGATCCCAAGATAGAAAAAAACAAGATGGCTGCCATATGTAGCGTTATAGTTGTTGTTGCAGTGGTACTTGACCAGATTACCAAATATGAAGCGGTGGCAAGACTTTCAGGCGGCAGGAGCATCCCGATAATAGAAGGGATACTTGAACTGTATTATATAGTCAATACAGGTTCAAGCTGGGGAATGCTTGCGGGCCAGAAGATGCTTATCCTGACTATTTCTGTTGTCATCATAGCACTCTGCATATACATGATGGCGAAGTGCCCTGAGGATGCCAAGTATATTCCCTTCAATGTGTGTCTTTCAATGATCATCGCAGGTGGGATCGGAAATGGCATTGACCGTATCAGGTTTTCATATGTTATAGATTTTATATACTTCAAGGCCATTGATTTTCCCGTTTTCAATGTTGCCGATATATTTGTGACATGCGGAGCTTTTCTGTTTATCCTGCTTATACTGTTCAGGTATAACGAGAAGGATCTTGAATTCATGAAACCGTCAGCAAAGTCCGAAGAGAAGGATAAATGAGACATTTTTCATTTACATGTGAAGAAGAAAATGCAGGGGAGAGAGTCGACAGACTTCTCCCTTCTTTGCTTGAAGGAGTATCCAGATCCTATCTGCAGAAGGTGATAAAGGATGGCGGGCTCAGTGTCAACGGAAAGCTTGCGAAGGGTTCGTTAAATGTAAAAGAAGGTGATGAACTTGAGCTGGATCTTCCGGAGACTGTAAGTCCCGAGATACCTGCGGAGGATATCCCTCTTGATATACTGTATGAAGACAGTGACGTGATCGTCGTGAATAAGCCCAAGGGAATGGTGGTGCATCCGGCTGCGGGTCACTACACAGGGACTCTTGTAAATGCGCTTATGTATCACTGCGGAGATTCCCTTAGTGGGATAAACGGCGTGATGAGGCCGGGGATCGTCCACAGGATCGATATGGATACCACCGGCTCTGTTATCGCATGTAAGAATGATGCAGCTCATATAAGCCTTTCAGAGCAGTTCAAAGAGCATTCCATAAACAGGGTATATAAGACCATATGCCTTGGGGTTCTTAAGGATGATGAAGCTGTGATAGATGCACCTTTGGGAAGACTTCAGAGCGACAGGAAGAAGATGGGTATTGTAAGCGGCGGAAAAAGAGCCGTAACACATATAAAGGTACTTGAAAGATTCAGGGATTACACATATATAGAGTGCAGACTGGAGACGGGAAGAACGCATCAGATCCGCGTTCATATGGCCTCAATAGGCCATCCTATCCTCGGTGATACGGTATACGGAAATGCCTCATCACCTCTCAATAAACGCTTTAATCTTAGCGGACAGACTCTTCATGCGGAGGTGCTGGGTTTTAAGCATCCACGAACAGGAGAGTATGTTGAAACCGTGGCACCGCTGCCTGAATACTTTTCTCATCTGCTGGACATCCTGAAATGATGATCTTCCCGGTGAGGCTCCGGATGTGATCGACATGTATAAATGCCCTGAATAAAAACTGATCGTAAAAAATATATGCGGATCTTAGTAATTCATAAAAAGCTGAGTGTATGTGCAGATAATTCGCTATATTTTCAGATAATTTATTGAATAATACGGAAAACGGTTTTATAATATTTACAGGTAAACTCTTTATGAAAGGGCGGTGATCTGTATGAAAACTGTTATCACGATTGGAAGGCAATTCGGCTCGGGTGGAAGAGAGATCGGTGAGAAACTCGCCCAGGCATATGACATCAAGTATTATGATAAGGAGCTTATCGCAAGAGCTGCCAAGGAAAGCGGATTCTGTGAAGAGATCCTTATGAATCACGATGAGAGACCTACCAATTCTTTCCTGTATAATCTTGTTATCGATACATACAGTTTCGGATATAATTCTTCATCCTTTGTTGACATGCCCATGTCACAGAAGGTATTCCTTGCACAGTTTGACACGATCAAGAAGATCGCCGATGAAGGTCCCTGTGTAATAGTCGGAAGATGTGCCGATTATGCTCTTGAGGGACGGGATAATGTCATCAATCTTTTCATTTATGCCGATGAGGATTTCAGGGTCAGAAAGATCATGGAGCAGTACGGCATGGATGAGAACAAGGCACGTGACAATCTTGTCAAGAAGGATAAGCAGAGAGCCAGCTATTACAATTACTACACCAACAGAAAATGGGGAAGAGCGGAAAGCTACGATCTCTGCATCAATTCATCTGTTCTGGGCATAGACGGTTCCGTGAAGCTGATAAAGCAGTTCGTAGAGGACTTTGAATCCAAGGCGTGATGTCCTCATAAAAGCTTAAGAATGATAAAACGGTAAATTAAGATGGAGGGAACGGTTCCCTCCATCTTTTTTTTGTTGACAAGCATGGTCTACTGTAGTAGACTGATTTTGGTCGGTTCCAGTAGACCAATCATATATGATTTTTGAAATATAATGGAAACGCGTTTCCCAGTACTGAAAGAGGTTTGATATGGTTCATGAAAAGCTTTTTGAAGGAGAATACAGATTCATGCAGCTGATATGGGATAATGCCCCGATATCATCAGGTGAACTTGTAAAACTGTGTGACTCGGCCTTTGAATGGAAGAAATCCACAACCTATACCATGATCAAAAAAATGTCCGACAAAGGTTACATTAGAAGCAATAACGCCATCATCGAGGTTCTTGTTGACAGAAATGAAGCAGAGACCGAGGTGACAAGGGATTTTGTGGACAGAACATTTAACGGATCCATATTTGACATGTTTGCCGCATTTTACGGCGGAAATAAGATTTCTGACAAGGACGCCGAGAAGATCAAGAAAATGATCGATTCAATGAAAGAGTGATGCTGATGCAATATTTTACTGACTTTTTTACAACCGGATACCTGAGCAGGAACATTACCCTGATGTTCTTTTTTCTGATAATACTGGTGGCGAGATTGCTTTTATCCAGATTCCCTGCAAGATACAGATATATGCTCTGGGCAGTATTTGCTTTTAAGATCATCTTTGATCTTAGCCTGTCTGCAGGTTCATTCAGGAATATGTACTCTGAATCCTATTCCTCTCAAACGGAAGCTGCAGGTGATGCATTTGAAGGTCAGGATATAGTTTATGACGGTGCCTATGCAGCTGCTTATGAAGAGGTGACGGTTCTTTCGGTTGACGGACAGGGTGCGGATCAGATGCTTTCCGAAAACAGAGTTTCTGTTTCGGACCGCGTTTCGGCATTTTTATCCGTACTGGCTTCACTTCTTTCTCCGGGACTGTTCTTTGTATGGATCATCGGCTCCCTGGGGATGATCGTCACGGGATATATCAGATATCTGAAGCTGCTAAAGAAGATAAAAGTTTCGGTCAGGATCGGAAACAGGCTGTATTCATGTGATTATATCGATTCTCCCATTGCCGTAGGCTTTATCAGACCCGTTGTATACGTTCCTTCGGGTTATGACACCGAGTTCTTACGTCCTTCAATAGA
>JAEEGG010013605.1_pt1 | contig 17378 bp, 7 predicted proteins | sample 9134161 | NCBI WGS metagenome assembly JAEEGG01 (sample SAMN16246543, study PRJNA631951) | gut metagenome | biome: gut microbiome; feature: rumen; material: CR-attached | host: Bos | place: Iran: Karaj | collected 2018-10 | reverse complement strand
CGGCCCCTCTCCCCCTGAGGCTGCAGTTTGGCTACAAACAGGTCCAGACCGCCCATGCCGGGATGGCCGTCGCTCGAGAAGTAAAGCAGGCTGTCGGTGCGCATGTTGGGGAAACGCTCGTTGCCCTTGGTATTGATTTGCGGACCCAGGTTTTCCAGGGTACCGTGCTTGTCCTTGAGGTTGATGCGCCAGATGTCGGTGCCACCCTGCCCGCCCGGCATGTCGCTGGCAAAGTAGAGCCAGTTGCCGTCAGGGCTGACAAAGGGGTCGCTATAGTTGCTCAGGGTGTCGGCAGTAATCTCAAACTTCTGCGGAGCATTCCATTTGGCCTCGCTGCGTGTGCTGGTGTAGATTTCCACATTGGTGGGCCAGTCCTGGCGCACGGCGCGAGCAAGATACATCGTCGTGCCGTCGGGCGAGAACGCGGCAGCACCTTCGTCATGCTCGGTATTCAGGCCGCCTTCCACCACCTCGGGACGTGTCCAGGCGCCCTTCTCGTTCTTCTTCGAGAAGTAGATGTCACCCTTTTTGGTACCGGTAATCTCGCTGCGCAACTCACCCGTCGATTTCTCGTTGGTCGATGTGAAGTAGAAGTACTCCATGTTCTTGTCCAGATACATGGGGCAATAGTCGGCACGGCGTGAATTGAACAGTTTGTCCTGCTTGACGATGTAGCGCGAGCCCTCCTCCTTCCACTGCGGGGCCAGTTCGCATCCGCGGATGCCCACTTTGGCCTCCCAACTGTCAGGAGCGATATCCAGATACTCGTTATAGCTGTTGATGGCCGCGGCATACAGGCCCTCACGCTGCTGCGCTTGAGCCAAACGCAGCAACAGGGTGGTGTCTTCATATTCATAGCGGATGGCATTCTGGAATGCCGCAACGGCGCGGTTGCCCTGGTTGAGCTTCAGGTGGCACATACCCAACTGGAAGGCCAACTCGCCGCGCAACCACTGGTCCTCCTTGCGGTTATAGCGGTTATAGAGCTGACGGTAGATCGCCGCCGCATCAAAGTACTCGCCGCGGTCGTAGGCCTCGTCGGCGTCCTTCAGTTTAGGACCCTTGCACGACGACAGCGACAGCACCACCGATGCCATCATCAAGCCCACAAAAATATAGAGTATCCGTTTCATGAAATTGCTGAACTGTTGCTTTAATTATTTTTAAAAACGTTAAAGCAACCCTTTTTATTGTTTCAAGCCCCCAGAAACCCAACCAACAACCAAGGACTAACAACTAAGGACTAACAACTAAGGACTAAAGATAACTCCGCGTTATCGTCATCTGGGGTTTGCCGTCGAGGGCGATGCTCACGCGCGTGTAGCGTCCGTGGGTGTCGATGTCGTAGTCGAAGGTGCGCTCATGCACCACGTCGTTGCCCTTCAGCTCCTTGATGGCGATAAGGAACTTCTTGCCTGTGGCGGTGTCAAAGTCGTAGTGGTAACGATAGACCTTGCCGTCCACCTCCTCGCGCACGACATAGCCGTCCTGATAGAGCAGTGTGCGCTTGTTACCCTTGGCTGGGGTGATGACGAGCTTGGTGAGGTGGCCCCGTTCATTGTAGGTGAAGTCCTGACGGCTGCCGTTGTCGCCCTTGATGCTCTCGCGCAGGCCATGCGCGCCATAGATGGGCGCGAAGTTGATCGTGCGGCTCTTGCTCTTGCTCTGCTTGATGGTGAAGCCCAGCACCTCGTCATAGTCATAGGTGTAGTCGGTGAGCGTCTTGACACCCTTGCTGCCCTGGATGGTTGACTGCGTGAGCAGGCCCTGTTCGTTGAAAATGAACACATTGTCGCGCTTGCTGCCGTCGGCCATCACCACCTGCTCGTTAACGCGGCCCGTACAGCCGTTAAAGCCCAGGTCCAGATGCTCGATGCGGTAACTGTGCGTCGGGTTGTTCACCAGGTTGGTGTAGAACAGCTTCACATGCGGGTCAACCGGGCGCATCGTGTCGATATAGGCCGTCAAGGCTTCGAGTGCGACCTGCTCGTTACAGATAACGTCCTGAGCGCTCATCGCCCCTATCGTCAGGCTGGCCATCATAGCCAACCACAAAAATCTCCTTTTCATAATATCTCCTTTTGCCTTTATTCTTGACAACAAAGGTAGATAAAAACTTCAATCTCACAAAAAAATCCCACATTTAGCACCATTTATGGCGACAGGATAACGTTTTTTGCCTATCTTCGCAGTTTGTTAACTCATCTAAACTAAGGACCAAAAACTAAAAACAAAAACTAAGAACTAAAAACTAAATAAAAACATCTATGAAAGAAGACGAAATCATTGTTCAACAACAAGACGAGATGTCGTTGCCCGACAACGCCGCTCGCGAGCTCAAGCCCGGGGAGAAGTACGTCCCCATCTTGAAGCCCGACAAGACCTATCCCGAGATCACGCCCTACTCTGTTTCGTTGGGTCTGATCATGGCGGTCATCTTCAGTGCCGCAGCAGCCTATCTGGGCCTCAAGGTTGGCCAGGTATTCGAGGCTGCCATCCCCATCGCCATCATTGCCGCCGGTATTGGTGCAGCGACCAAACGCAAGAACTCGCTCGGCGAGAATGTCATCATCCAGTCAATCGGTGCCGCTTCGGGCATCATCGTGGCCGGTGCCATCTTTACCCTGCCTGCCCTCTACATCCTGCAGGCCGAGTATCCCGAAATCACCGTCAACTTCCTCGAAGTCTTCCTCAGCTCGCTGCTGGGCGGCTGCTTGGGAATTTTGTTCTTCATCCCCTTCCGCAAGTACTTCGTGAGCGACATGCACGGCAAGTTCCCGTTCCCCGAGGCTACCGCGACCACCCAGGTGCTCGTCAGCGGCCAGAAGGGCGGCGACCAGGCCCGTCCCCTGCTCATCGCGGGTATCGTGGGCGGTCTGTACGACTTCCTGCTCTCGACCTTCGGCTGGTGGAAAGAGGTGCTCACCACCCAAGCCATCCCCGCCATGGAGAGCTTCACCAACAATGTGAAGATGATCTTCAAGATCAACACCGGTGCCGCTGTGCTGGGTCTGGGCTACATCATCGGCCTGCCCTATGCCTTCATTATCTTTGCCGGTAGTGCCTTCATCTGGTGGATCATCGTTCCCCTCATGGGCATGAATCCCGAGTTTGCCCAGATGGCGCCCGACGAGATCTTCGCTGGCGGTGCACGCTACATCGGTATCGGCGGTATCGCCATGAGTGGTATCATCGGCATCGTCAAGTCGTGGGGTGTCATCAAGAACGCTGCCGGCCTCGCCGGACAGGCCTTCAAGGGACAGGACCAGAACGTGCAGGTCGAGCGCCATCAGCGCGACATCTCCATGAAGGTCCTCGTGTTTGCCCTGCTGGCTGCCCTGTTGGTAACCTTCGTGTTCTTCTACATCGGCGTCATCCACAACCTGTTACAGACCATCGTGGCCTTCCTCGTCGTGCTGGTCATCGCCTTCCTGTTCACCACTGTGGCAGCTAACGCCATCGCTATCGTGGGCAGCAACCCCGTGAGCGGTATGACCCTGATGACCCTGATCGTGGCCAGCGTGATCTTCGTCGCCATCGGCCTCGAGGGCTCTAAGGGCATCGTGGCCGCCATGGTCATCGGTGGTGTCGTTTGCACCGCCCTGTCGATGGCCGGCGGCATGGTTACCGATATGAAGATCGGTTACTGGATCGGCACCACGCCTGCCAAGCAGCAGACGTGGAAATTCGTCGGCACCCTCGTGTCGGCAGCCACCGTCGGTGGTGTGATGATGATCCTGAACAAAGCCTACGGCTTCACCGGCCCCAACGCCATGGTGGCCCCCCAGGCCAATGCCATGGCAGCCGTCATCAAGCCCCTGATGATGGGTGGCGAAACCCCATGGTTACTCTACGGCGTGGGCGCTATTCTCGCCCTGCTGCTCAACTGGTTAAAGGTGCCTGCCCTGCCCTTCTCGCTGGGTATGTTCATCCCCCTGCAGTTGAATGCACCGCTGCTCGTCGGCGCCATCATCAGCTGGTTCGTCGGCACCCGCAGCAAGGACGAAGCCGTTAACAAGGCCCGCAAGGAGCGCGGCACCCTGCTCGCCAGCGGTTTCATCGCCGGTGGTGCACTCATGGGCGTTGTCAGCGCAGCCATGATCTTCTTCGGCTTCAAGTACGTCAGCCCCCTGAGCGAGAGCGCCAGCAACTGGCTCGCCATCGTCATGTACATCGCCCTGATTCTCTTCCTGGCCGTTTCCTGCCTCCGCGCCAAGAAAGAGACCGACTGATTGCCAATCAGCACACTTTAACAGCGAATTTCGCGAATTAGACTAATTTTTTAGCTTAATTCGCGAAATTCGCTGTTTATAAAGCAGAGCGCGGATGCCAAATTGGTATAATTCGCGTAATTCGTAGTTTTAAAGCAGAGTGCGGATGCCCAGAATGATCAGATCAATCAGTTGTTACAAAAAAGTTGTTCAAGTTGTCTTTAAAAATCATGTGCGGATGCCTTCGTTTCATTCGTCTCATTCGTAGACTTAAAAAAACTTAGCGACTTCGCGTCTTAGCGTGGGGCCAGAGTGTCGATGTTCCTGGGTCGAGAGTGAGCGGATGCCATTAGATAAATTCGTTTAATTCGAAGACCCTTTAAAACTTAGCGACTTCGCGTCTTAGCGTGGGGCTCAGGGGTGCGGATGCCATAGTACTTATTGTTTTCCCTGCAATCGTTGTTGTCCAAGTTGTCGTTATATCGTTGTTCTCGTTGAAGTTATCCAGGGATGAATGATGCATTTTTTTTGACGGATTTTGCCCATTTTCTTTGTACAATCCAAAATTATTATGTAGTTTTGCCGCGTTAAAGGAGATTGGTCTGACTAGACAGGAGGAAATGTATCTGGATGTTAGCCTATTTCAAGCCCATCCATAGCTAATGCAGGTTATGGACTATGAAACAAATATGCCAAGTGATTGACTCACCTAGCGTGCAACGTAACAGCCAGAGCACCTTAAAGTTAAGAACGATTGAAACAGTTTTATATATATATTTAACTAATTTTTTTATCACTATGAAAATTAAACTAACAACTTTGTTGTTCGGCCTGCTGCTAGCGGTGGGCTGGACTGGTAGTGCCTTCGCACAGTCGGCAACGTACAGTGCGGAGAGCATTAAGGACTTGACGTACACGTGGACCGATGCCAACGGTACGTCTCACGATAGTCCTTACGTTAAGCTCGTCACTAAAGACGATGGAACACAGTATTATGAGTCCGAGTTGGTGACTGATCCTTACCAGATGTATGGTCTGTTGAGGGGCGTCTATATGGAGAAACAACTCCCTGGCCCCTTGAAGAGTGCCTATAAAGCTGACGGCAGTACCCGTGAACGCGATGTTTATTATGGCGGCATCGATGGCGGTTGGAACATCGGCGTAACAAAGGGTAATCTTACCAGTGGTAATATACGAATCAGGGTATATAATTATAACCGTAGCTACCCGATGTATATCAGTTCCATTAAGGTGATGTCTGGCAATACCTTGATTACCCAGTGGGAAAAAGGACAGACTAGTCTGCCCACTGGTTGGTCATCTAGTGCTACTGCCTATACCAATGGAAACGGTGAGTTGTATTTATATACTAGAACCCAAGGAGATATTACCATTAGGAACGATTCATTCGACTTCGGCAATTATTCTGAAATTCAGGTCTATATTACAGCAAGGAATCCGATTGGCGATTTATTAAGCAGTAACTACATGGATTATTTAGGTGATTTTCATATTGATGTCACCTATCCCGCTGGTTATAATGAATTAAGAAAAGATTTCACCAGTGATCAACCTACAGAGGCCATTTATGGCTTCTGCGGTGCGACAACCAGCATTGCTACTGACGGAACCTATACGCCTCAAAATGAAGGTTACACCGCCGTAATGGTTTCGGTGAAGGATGATGCCCAAATCGAGCCGGAGAACTGGAATATTAATGGCTGTGGTGAATTCAGAACGAAGGATGATATCATCGCCTACTTTAAAAGAAATGTCAACTTTATGAGGTTGTTGACCGATGGCATTCGCGTTGGTGACGGTTATAAGGTGGGTACTGTATTTAACTGCGACGCTACAGTTAACAAGTTCTTTATCCTCGGCAAGGGACAGGCCAGAAAGAAAGGACAAGAAGTATTGACCCAAATTTCTAATGGTAACTATTTATCCTATGCTGGTGAAGAGGTCGTTTTCAAACAGATGTTTGAGGAGTTTAGCCCCACAACGGGTGGACGTGGTGACCAGATCACCGATTTCTATAGCGAGTTGATGAAGGGTAACGTCTATAATGTGGTTCACGACTGTGCTTCGGTCATCCAGAATGGCCACCAATTCTCGCTATCTGGCAACTCCGCTACTCCCGAGCCCTATAGCTTTACGGGTTTGAACTTCTTTATCCCCGACTATCGCCTGATGTATTGGGTTGGTAGAGATAGTATTCAACAAAGTTCTTGGGGATATACTTATTATGAATATGTTGACTGTGATGGTCGCGACATGAATGCGCTGTACACTACGACAGGTCGCAGTATTCGTAACGTTTCACCATATTATGCCAACTTTGCCCAGTACAATCAGCAATATGCTCCCCAGATTGGTTTGTACAGGATTACTCTGGATGCCAGCACCGAGAAGTCTGCCGACTATGATTTCGACGACCCGACAAAGAGGAACTATGACATCACGCTGCACTGGGTATCGTCACTTGACGAAATGGCAGGGCGCACTGTAGATCAGATCTATACCGTCTATACTTGGGACGAAGAAGGCAACCGAATCGAACTCCGTCCCATAGGTGTCAAGTTCTTTGACGCTGAAGGCAACGAACTGACCGGTGACTACAGCAACAACCCCTTCGTTGTCACTCAAGTCACCTATCAGTGGCCGCAAAAGGCTACCAGCCAGATCTTTGAATATCAGGTAATGGGCACCCCTAACGACACCGAGCATCCTGGCTTTGTCGCATGGAGTAACACTGACTATGTGGTTATCCCGGGCTGGAACGACTTCCTGGCTCTGAAGCGCAACCACTACGAGAGCGACTTCGTGGTTAACGAGGAGAAGAACTACTACCGCAACTTCATGACGGTGACCAACGAGAACGAGGACAACGCCTTGACCCTTGAGCGTATCAAGAACGGTGAGGACACCTACACGCTCTACCGCTATGACGTGGCTAATCCCAACAACATGAATCCCGTTGCCGACATTATTTTCGAAATCGAGGGCGATCCCGAGGAGGCCAAGTATGTTCAATTCGAGCTTTCGTATACCTATAAAGAGGGGGACAACATCATCAGCTACGGCTCACAGGATCAGCTCAGACCCGCCGGTCAAGAGAACAAGTATGACCTGACGTCGATGGGTGTAAAGACCCAGGGTGACCTCGTCATCCATGGCAATGGTGACCTCGTCATTGAGCCTAACGGTACCACTGTCAACTTCCACTCCATCGTAGTGAAGTCGGGTAACACCGTCGTAACCAGTTGGGACGGCAGTGGTAACCTGCCCAGCGAATGGAAGACTTCGCCGGGCGCCGTTTGGAGCACCTTTGAAGGCAAGTACTACCTCGAGGGCCAGGGTTACATCTACATCCCCTCGACCGTTCTGGGCAACTATCAGAATATCACGGTTACTATCAATGCCAGCGGTGACCCCGGTAGTGTGTCTCGTATCACCGTCAACGACGTGATGAAGAGAATTGCTAATGGTAATGCAGGTGACTATACCTGGACCGCCGAAGAGGTAGCCACTGACAACCATGATAAAGATGGCATGATCCGCATGGGTGGCCTGCCCATCGTTGACCAGTTCAGTGCAAGCACGGCCAAGAACAACCATCCTGAGAAATATGGTTATGAACTCATCTATAAGAAGGGTACTGACGATGAGAAGCGGAGTAGTAAAGTTGAGGTGCCCGTGCAGCACACCAAGTCTAAAGTCAACGGCTTCTACACCGAAGATGAAGTGAAGAACGATACCGACCGTGAACTCACGACTGACGTTCTCACTGCCGACGTAACGCTGACCCTGAGCGACGACAACGCTAGCATTTACCACTATATCCTGCTCAGTGACGCCAAGAATGTGGTTCCCGAGGTCGATGACGCCCGCACCGATTATGTTTCCTACCTGCAGCAGCGTAATGGCTTCACCTATCGCGAGATGAATGAGAACTCACCCCTGTGGGTAGAGGACAACGACTTCGGCTGGCCCGCTGGCGAGAGAGAGTACTTCAACGAGACCGAGAAGTTGACAGGTAGCTATGGCGACTACAAGACCTATGTGCCCGTGGTAGAGACTACAGGTTTTGACCGCCGCTGGTATGAGGTAGAGGATAGCCAGTATGGTGACCGTCTGCACAACACCTATGGCTCGCCCGTCTGGAAGACCAGTGTCGGCAAGGTTGACAACTTGAGTGCTGACGCTCAGCCACAGCAAGGCTGGAACACCACTTGGAAGAATGGTGACGAGGATTGCCGCCTCTACATGCTGGATAACGTCAAGGCCGATGGCTATCTGCCCAGCACCGAAGTTACCAACATCGAGTATGAGCCCTACATGTTCCGCATCTTCGTTGAGAGCAAGAACGGCAATCTGCGTCACTTCAAATATGTGACCGACAAGAACGGCAATAGGGTCATCGCCGCCGACGAGGGCTCTACTACGGGTCCGTGGTGCGTATGGAGCGAATACCTCACGCTCGACGAGAATGGCGACCCCGTGGATAATACAACCAATGGTGTTACATTCGGTACAACCGATGATGGCGCTATCCACTTCGAGAAGATCAAGGTAGATCGCACTTATCCGACCACCGAAGAGTGGACATTTGACGAAGAGAATGCCATCTTTGGTGCCGTTAATGCCCTTGCAAATGAGAATGAACTGATTGCCGCAAAGGATCTGACGGTTTACGTCCGCTTCTACTACAGGTCAACGGGTAAGGCCATCGAGACTGGCCGCTTTATGCTGAGGGCTGACGGCGACGAGACGCCTGAGTACTATGCTGCTGAGGGCGACTCTCAGGCCAAGCAGACTCCTACTGGCGTGAGCGAGATCCGTTACCATGGCGAGGTAGTAAGCACCACTTACTACAACGTCCAGGGTATTAAGAGCGACAAGCCGTTCGATGGTGTGAACATCGTTGTTACCCGCTACAGCGATGGTGCTACCTCGATCAGCAAGGTCGTGAAGTAGCCTTTAGGTTTTAGGCTTTAGGCTTTAGGAAGGCGGATGCCAACTAGGGACTAGGGACTAGAAACTAGAAACTCCAGACGCAAGATTTTGCGTCTCTACAAGAGAAAAATGAAGGAATAATTGTTTCATAGTAATTTTTCATAACCACAGTTAGAAATGCCAGGGGGTCGCCGACGACGGCGCGTCCCCTGGTTTTCTTTTCTACCCCTACTACAACTCAACGACAACAACTCCACGGCAACAACGATTTCAACCTCAACAACAATTAAAAGGGAAAACAATAAATACTATAAATACTAGGGCATCCGCACACACATGAATTAACGACAACTTGTACAACTTGAACAACTTTTTTCCAACAACTGATTTCGCGGATGTATTCGTTCAATTCGTGTAATTCGCCGATAAAGAAAACCGGGGTTGGCCGTTAAGGGAATCAAGGAGGCTGGCGATCAGAAATTTCAGTCTAATCAGTTGTTTGACAGGGGCCCTTGTTAACAAAAATTTGCGGATTTTATTGTCATTTACAAAAATTTGATTATTTTTGCGCCCATAAACTGTTACCTCCCGTGAGGAAAACCGACCGAAAACGGCAGGCTGTTAATAACTTTTCGCGCTCCCCCTCCTCCAGACGGGATGTGGGGCACGAGGGTGAATTGACGGGTCTGCTGCGGTGCTTGGGCGGTGATAGGAATCGAGTGATGGACTAGAAAACTAACAACATAATATTTCCATGATGAGAAAGAAATTACTATCGACTCTATTGCTAGGCTTGCTGCTGATGGTGGGCTGGACCAACAGCGTGGCTGCAGCATCGGGTCCCGACGCGGTGAAGCCCAAGAGCTACTATGACGCGTTGACTTACACATGGGACAACGGCGACGGACAGGGCGTGCGCACCAGCAAGGCCACCGACGTGGCCACCGACCCGTATCAGATCTATGAACTGCTGAGGTTTGTATATCGCGACAAGCGCTTCCCCGGCCCGAGCTACAGTGCCTATGCCGACAACGGCACGACACGCGAGGATCCCGTGTACTACGGCCCCATCGCTGGCGGCTGGAACCTGACCCAGAATACCAACCCCGCCACCGACGTTGTGGCACCCACCGAAGAGGGCTACACGGCCCTGGTAGTGGCAGTGAAGAACACGCTGGAACTGGAGCCCGAGCTGGATGACGATCATGACAATGACAGCTACTTTAACAACACGGCCGACCTGATCAACTACCTGGGCAAGAACATCAAATCGGTACAGCTGTTGACCGATGGCCTGCGCATTGGCGAGGGACAGGACGTCGGCACCGTGTTCAACGTCTCGGGCGAGTACAACCGCTTCTTTTTCCTGAGCAAGGGCCAGGCACGCAAGAAAAACGCCTGGGTACAGACGCTGCAACAGCGCGACGGCAGGCTCTACGGCGAGCAGGTGCCCTTCAAGGAGATGTTCGAGCAGTTCAGCCCCACAACGGGTAAGTTGGGCACTGACGAGATTACCGACTTCTACAGCAAGATGATTGCCGGTGAAATCTACAAGGTGCAGCACGACTGCTCGTCGGTACTGCAGAACGAGCACTACTTCTCGATGGCAGGAAAAGAAGGCAACACGGCCTATGCCATGAACAGCCTGAACTTCTTCATCCCCGATTACCGTCTGCTCAAGTGGAAAGACACTTACACCTACCAGTACAAGATGAGTCTGTATGGCAGCATCTATACCAGGAATTTTGAGATTGACGGCCGTGATCAGAACCCCTACACGAACTACAATGGGAGCCCGTTCCCCTATTATCAGAATAGGTATGGTCAGAACTTGAACTACAGCTACTTTGGCTCGAATTTTGCCGTCTATGACACCGTACATGCCCCCGAGGTGGGTCTGTACCTGATTAGCCTTGAAGCTGCAGCCAACAAGGTGGGCAACAATAGATTCTATAACGTGGACCTCGACTGGACCTCGTCGCTGAACGAGATGGCGGGTAGCGCCGTCAAGCAGACCTACGTGGTCTACCAGGTGGTGACCGACCCCGAAACCGGCATCCAGACCAATGTTCCCGTCCAGACCATCAGCAACTGCACGGACTTCAGGCCGCACCTGCGCCTCGACAAGCAGTTTGAACAGCGCACGCACAGCTACACGCTGACCTTCATCGTCCAGGGCTCGCCCACTGCAAGTGCCCACCCCGGCTTCGTCACCATGAGCAACGAGGTCACCGTGATCATCCCGGGCTATAACGACTTCATGCAGCTCAACCGCCACCATTTCGAGAGCGACTTCGTGATCGAGCGCGCCAATGGCGACTATGTTGAGAAGAACTACTACCGCAACTACCTGCAGCCCGAGAACGACATCGCTAACGGTATCACCCGCAAGAGCATCCAGGCTGGCGACGACACCTTTATCCTGTATCGCAACAGCACCGACGGCAAGTATGCTGTCGCCAAGCTGCAGTTTGCCGTGGATTCCAACAACAAGGTGCGTTACAAGATCACCTACTTCGATTATAACGAGGACTATAATTCGCCGAACTACCCGAATGGCGCTCAGCTCGATGAAATTATCAACTCACTGATTAACAACCAATAAGCGATGAAAAAGATCTATATTATGATATTGGCGGCATTCACGCTGCTCACTCTGTCGCTTAATGCGCAAGTTGGTGTTCCGACAATCAACTACAAGGCTGTCAACAAATCTGGCTCCCGTACGCATAATTCCGGCGTACATCAAGCGCCAGCCCAAATCAAAGCCGCGGAAGGAGAGTTCTACGTTGGCCCATACACCAACGACGACTTCAGCACGACCGGCAAAAGCCTGTATGATGTCACTGGCGCCGGCCAGGTGGAAGTAAGCACCGAGATTCCCAGGTCGGTGGTCGAACAATACATCGGCCAGGAGATTGTCGGTTTCAGGTTCGCGACCATCGGCACCGTGTCATGTTACTCGTTCCAGATCGAGAGCTTGACCTTTAATGATTATATCGATGACCTCTATTATTGGGACCTGCCGTCGAGCAACGGCTCACCAGTGACCATGACCGGTTCGGCATGGCACGAGTTCTATCTTGACGAGCCCGTTGTGTTCCAGCTGCCTGACGAGACCAAGGCGCTCTGGATCGGTTACAAATACAATCAGACCGCCAGCAACAGTCCCATCGCTGTCAACCCTGCTGTGACCGCCTATGACTGCTATGCTTACAGCTACAGCAGCACGCGACCCGGATTCCACTATGTGACGACGGCCCTTAATGGCGCTCTGGCCGCACAGCTGATTTTCAGGGGTGTCGGAATCAAGACCGCCACGCCCTTCATCAGCTACGAGACCACTGACGACGCCGTCATCATCACCGCAATGGGTGACGGCACAGTGACCTTGACCGTCGATGGACAGACCGCTACCGGCGAGGGCTCGGCCACCATTACGATGGAACGCGGTGTTGACGATCAGACCGTTACGGCCGTCGCTACCGCCCAAGAGGCTGGCAAGGCACTCAGCGACGAGGCTACCCTGACCATTATCATCGGCAGTGGCTTCCAGTTGCTGGATCCCCAGCCGGCAACAGCCACCACTCCCATCAACCTGAAGAACTTGATGTTTGTTGACCGTTTCTCGGTAGAGATTCCCAACGACAACAGCCACCCGTTCCTGTATGACTACACGCTGGAACAGGGCAACAAGAGTTCTAACTCGGTCGAGGCCTATGTGCTGCACACCAGCTCAAACCTCACCTCTCAGGGCCAGGGCTTCTACTCGCTGAGTCAGATCGACAACGACACTGACGGCAGCCTCAAGATGAACGTGATGAACTCGGCCATGAACATTGAGCTCTCACCTTCTTCGGCACCCTTCTTCTACACCATCGAGCGTGAAGACAATGGCGAGTGGACCTGGGTAGCAGTGCTGCAACGCACCACCGACGGCAACTACCAGCAGACCCTCAAGGGCCTGTACAACTATGGCGAGATCTATGAACCGGGCTATTTCACTCAATTCGACCTCGACACCATCACGGGAGAATACAACAGTTATAAGGCTTACGTCCCTGTCGTGTGGACCATGGGACATGACCGCGTGGGATATGACGAGGTTAATCCCATCCACAACAGCTACGGTGCTGCCGTGTTGAAAACCGGTGTGGCCAAGATTGAGCAGCCTAACGGCAATGCAACAGTTGCCGAGCGCCAGACTAACCAGTGGAACTCGGTGAACTGGACAGCCGAAGGGGGCCCCGCCAGCCTTTACATCCTGGACAACATCGAGGGCATGGCCACTATGCCTACCGTAAACACCGTGGAATTTGAACCTTACATGTTCCGCGTGTTTGTCAAGAGTAAGAACGGACTGCTGCGCAACTACAAGAAGGTGGACGGTGTTCCAGGCAGCGCCTATCCTGGCGAGCACCTTGAGGGTGCCTATACCAGCGACGAAGACAAGGTAGGCCCCATCTGTGTGTGGAGCGGATATGTCAATGACCCGTTGAACGACTATTACGGGGTTGAAATCGCCACCATCAACGGCGACAAGGAAAACAACATCCCCACGACCATCACCTTCAAGAAAAACAAGGTGGGCAGGACAAATCCGAACGACGATTGGACATTTGATAATGCCAATGCCATGTTCGGCGCTCTTGATGCCCTTGCCGGCGGTCGATCCATCGACCCCGATGACCTGGAAGTGTTCGTGCGCTTCTACTACGTGGTGGACGGCGTTGCTGTAGACCACATCCCCGGCAGCCGTGACAACGGCGATGCAGCCGGCTACGGTTCAGAGTCCCCCGGTTCATCGCCCGAACCCGCTACCAGCGTGAGCGAGGTACGTCACCACGGCGAGGTGGTCAGCACGACCTACATCAACGTCCAGGGTATGACCAGCGAAGAGCCCTTCGACGGCGTGAACATCGTTGTCACCCGCTACAGCGACGGCAGCACCAAGATCACCAAGGTCGTTCGCTAAGCGCCGCAACAGACATCATTATTAAAGAAAGAGGCCCGCATGCGCGTGGGCCTCTTTCTTCTTGTCCCGCCTCAAAATTCCCGTGAAAGTATTGCACATCTCGCCAAATGTCAGTACCTTTGCGGCATGAAACGGACCTCGCTTGTCTAAAGCACTCAAAATGAACATTTTTGTTTATTCACATATTTAATTAACTCTTTTTCATTACAATCATTTATGAAGAAATTATTTTCTCTCCTCACGCTTGCCCTGCTGACCATGTCGGCTTGGGCACAGACGACCGTGACGTTTGTTCCCGGCGAAACTGTCGGTAGCAACACCGGTGCCACTAGCGCTGACACCATGTCCAAAGACGGAGTCACCATCAGCACTACCAAGGGTGCTTTTGCTGCCGCTCAGTATCGCTTTGCTCAGGGTTCGACCACCACGGTTACTTCTACCGTTGGTAACATTACCAAGGTTGAGTTTACCAGCACATCTACCTATGGCAGCCAATATGGTCCCGACCTGTTTACAGGTGACGGCTATAGCGCACAGTCGGGCAGCAAGGTCGGCACATGGGCTGGCAATGCAGAATCGTTCTCTCTGAGCGCAACCGCTCAAGTGCGTTGCAGCCAAATCGTGGTTACCATTGCCGATCCGACAAGCGACGAGCTGGTTCCTCCCGTGTTCCACCCCAACGGTGGTGAGTTCACTGGCAGCCTTGAGGTTAGCCTGACCTGCGCTACCCCCAACGCTGAAATCCAGTACTATGAGTGTGATCCTGAGACCCACGAGATCGACTGGACGACTTATCGCTATTACACTGAGCCGTTCTATGTAACGGAGACCAAGTCTTTTGCTGCATTCTCCAGCAAGAGCAATGAGGTGAGTGACTACATCTATGCAGACTTTACTAAGGTGCTGCCCACCTGCGCTACTCCCACCTTCACTCCTGCTAGCGGTGCTACCTTCACCGACAGCGAGACCGTAAGGATTGACTGCGCTACCGAGGGTGCCACCATCATGTATCAGGTGAACAACGGCGACGTTGAGATGGACGAGGCTCCCGTTTACATCGAGATTACCGAGACCAGCACCATCACTGCTTTTGCTTCTTGCGACGGCTACAACGACAGCCAGGAGGTTACCGCAACCTTCACCAAGCTGAGCGCCTACAACGTTGGCAACGTGGTTGAGTTCGTTGCTCTGACCGACACCGTTGAGGGCGGCACGACCGCTGGTTGGCACACAATCGTAAAGGACGGCGTTACCATGAAGTTCTACGGAACCGTAAGCAACTACACCGCCGACAATGGTACCGAGTACCACCAGTATCGCATCTACAAGAACAACACGATTCAGTTCACCACCGCTGCTGGTAACATCCGCAAAATTGAGTTTGATTGCGACGAGACCAACCCCGTGACCGGCTTCAATGCCATCGACGGCCTTGACATGACCACCGCTACCTGGGAAGGCAACACCCGCGACATCACCTTCACCGCTGGTAGCAAGCAGGTTCGCGCTAACACCATCACCGTAACCCTTGACGACCAGGTTCCCGCTATCGTGGTTGCTGCTCCCACCTTCGACCCCGCTGAGTGCGAGTTTGAGGAGAGCATTGACGTGACCATCAACTGCGCTACCGAGGGTGCTACCCTGCACTACGTAGTTGGCAACGGTGACGATCAGACCGCTACCGCTCCTGTTACCGTAACCCTGACCGAGACCACCACCATCACCGCCTATGCCGAGCTGGATGGCGTTGAGAGTGAAATCGTTGAGGCTACCTACACACTTAAGGAGGCCACTGGTGACATCACCACCCTGGCACAAGCTAGAGCACTGGAGGACAACACTGAGTTCACCTTTGGTGGCAACGTGGTTGTAGTTTATAAGAATGGTAGCAACTTGTGGGTTAAAGACGAGACTGCCAGTGGTTTGATTTATGGTTCGGGTCTCACCAACTTCGAACAGGGTACTGTACTGAACTCTGGCTGGAGTGCTAAGAAGGTGATGTATCAGACCATCATTCCCGAATTCTCTAATCCTGCTAACGTTACCGCTAGCGAGCAAGAGAAGGTAACTGTCGAGCCCACCGTAGTTGAGATCAGTGCTATTGATGCCAGCATGATGAACGATTATATCCGCATCAACAATGTGACGATCGACTCCATTTCATCAAGTGATAACAAAAACTACTATGCAAATGGCATGGTTCTGCGCAACCAGTTTGGCGGCATCACTCTCGAAGCCGGCAAGACCTATAGCCTCATTGGTCTCGCTACCGCCTATAAGGGTGTTCCCCAGGTTTACATTACCGAAGTTGTTGACGCTCCCCAACCCGAGGTTTATGACGTGAACAACATCGCCGAGGCTCTTACTCTGGATCCCAACAGCCAGTTCACCATGTACAATGACGTGGTTGTTACCTATCACAATGGCAAGCGCCTGTTTATCCGCGACACCGAGGGTAACAGCGGTATGATCTACGACACCAACAATGCCATCGAGAGCACTTTCGCTAACGGCCAGGTGCTGAGCGACGGCTGGACCGCAAAATACGAGGTTTATAACGGTCTTCCCGAATTCACCAATCCTGTGGACGTTGCTGCCGATGGCAACAATACCCGTGTGGCTAATCCCTACGAGCGCTCGACCATCACCGATGCCAACGTGAACGAGTACGTGATCATGAAGGGCCTGACCATTCTGCCCGACGCTGAAAATTCAAAGAACTTCTACAATGCTGCTGACAGCCTGCTGCTGTACGACCAGTTCGGTGTTCAACCCACCATCGAGGAGGGCAAGACCTATGACGTAATTGGTGCCGTTACCATCTACAAGCATAAAGTCCAGCTCTACATCATCAGTGTGACCGAGACTGCTGCTGGCCTGCGTGGCGACGTGAACAATGACACGTTTGTGAACATCAGCGACGTTACCGTTCTGATCGACTATCTGCTGAATCCTGCTACTGTAATCAACGAGGCAAATGCTAATGTCAACCTGGATGAAGCTATCAACATCAGCGATGTTACTACTCTGATTGACTTCCTGCTGAGTGGTACTTGGCCCAATAAGTAATTCATCGCTTTTGGTCAGTTTAAAAAACAGGACCCCGTTTTGAACTGCACCCCAAAAGTTAGACACAAAACTTTTGGGGTGTTGTTTTTATGATACATTCATTTGAAGAGCGGTTAGAAGTGGTAAGCCTAATACTTTCAGGCTATCCACTAAAGAGACTTTGTCGT
>JAEEGG010013603.1_pt1 | contig 17381 bp, 18 predicted proteins | sample 9134161 | NCBI WGS metagenome assembly JAEEGG01 (sample SAMN16246543, study PRJNA631951) | gut metagenome | biome: gut microbiome; feature: rumen; material: CR-attached | host: Bos | place: Iran: Karaj | collected 2018-10 | reverse complement strand
CGACACGGGGCTGCGCTTCAAGAGCGGCATCGGACGCGGCGGCAAGACGGAGCAGCTCTACATCTCGGACATCCAGATGACCGACATCAAGGACCAGGCCATCGTCATCCAGTGCGACTATGTAGACCGTCCCGCCGGCAGCGAGTCGAAGGCGGCACCTACCTATACCGACGAACAGCGCCAGCTGGCTCCTGACTTCAAGGACATCCGCATCGAGCGGGTCACCTGTCACGGTGTCCATACCGGCATCCTGGCAACGGGACTCGCCGGACTGGACTGCGTCCACGACATCACCATCAGCGACTGCACCATCGGATACTACGAGCAGGGCATCAACGTGGACGAGAACACCGCCAAGCTCAAAATGGAAAACGTAAAAACGTTGAACATTGAACATTGAACGACGAATGTTAAACTATAAAACAATAAACGTTAAACAAATACAACTTTCGCATGTATAATAACGACCACGAATTAAACGAATTAAACAAATTTTTCTATGCACAGCTATTTATTAACAACGAATTATACGAATAACCAGCGCTCGTTTCGTGAAATTCGATAAAAATATGGTTACTGTGCGCAGCTAAAAAATTCGTATAATTCGTGTAATTCGTGGTAAAAAAAAAAGAAACGATATGATTTGTGTTGAAAATACCCAAGAATGCTTTGTGCGGCTCTGGCGCAGGCTGGAGCGCACAAGGCGCCTCCTTGGAGGTCAGTGCAAGCGGTTCTGCATCAGGAACGTGTTGAAGACGTGGTTTGGCGGTGAGGCGACCGAGGATTTCATTTGGCAGGTGTGCAGCCGGTGTGAGCAGGAAGGGTGGAACGAGCTTCCGCTGCCTTCTTTATACCCGCGTAAGCATCGTGAATTGCTCAGGGCAATCGTGTCGGTCTGGTTAGGCATCAGCTACTACAAGATTAACCTCAAGGCCTTAGACAGCGCCTACAGCATCGCGTTTCCGAAGAGTACGCCGTTGAATGTGAGTAAAAGGCCCCACCAAACCTCCCCGAAAGGGGAGGCTTACCTACGGGGCACAAAATAGAAAAATCCATTAGTTTAACAATTTAAGAATTAGAAGAATTATGAAAAAGATATTTATGTTCAGCTGGGAACAGCTGCTGAAGTTGGTGGGACTTCTCAAACCCATCATCGAGTTAGTAAAGGAAGTGATTGACATCTTTAAGAAAGACAAGGACGATGAAGAACTGTAAGATTCTGCCTCGCGGCATTCGCTACAACAACCCCATGAACATTCGCAAGACGAATAGCAAATGGGCGGGGAAGGTGCTGCATGGCCAAGACCCTGCATTCGAACAGTTCGACCTCATGGTGTGGGGTGTTCGTGCAGGTCTCTACCTGCTGACCAAGTACGTGCGTGACTACAAGCTCAGGACGGTGAAGCAGATCATCCACCGCTGGGCTCCTGACGGTGACGGAACGAACAACGAGAAGGCATACTACGATGCCATGCGTAAGGGTGCATACTTCAGCAATCAGGTGCAGCAGAACAAGGGCTGGCTCTACGCCGTTGCCGCAGGCATGTGCCGCGTGGAGTCGCGTTACTTCCTGACATCAGCTGGCTTTGAGTCGGCCTTCACGCTGCTGCCTTATCCGATGAAGTGTTTTTGGTGTAGGTTGTCGCCTGAGGGGCAGGAACGGGAGGAGGTGGACGGCCTATGATTACGCTGCAAGAATTGTATTCGGACATCAACGACCCCCGTCCTTCAAGGATACTGACAGGCAAGTCGTATATAGCCAGTTGTAGGGAGTTTGCCCGGTGGACAAAGGCCCACGGGAAAGGCGCCCTCATGGACGAAACGACGCTCAGGCAGGTTTTGCTGGTGCTGCCTTCCCTTATCCTGGATTATATCATGGAGACGGGCAATGCCCTCCGCATTGACGAACTGGGTATCTTCAAGGTGAGATACAGGAGAAATGAAATGAGCCTGCTCTTTCTCATTGACCCGAAAATCACCGAGGAACTCAATAAGAGGACCATCAAGATAGACCAGGTGGTGAAGATAAACGGACGTATCGTAAAATTCGGAGGAAGAATGGATACCCCTCGTAACTTATTACATGACTAAGTCAACTGCCGTCCTCGAATAGGGCGGCAGTTCCTTTTTGGCTGTCGCTGGTCACTTTAGATTTTTTTGTTATTTTCTTGGTTAAATGGAATATTTCCACTATCTTTGTCCCCTGATAATTATTGGTGACGTTCATGAACAGTACGGTGAAACGCCATGCGGGTGAGGCCGAGCAGAGCGATGACATCACTCTGCTGGCTATAAGGTGGAAGGTGGAAGGTGAAGAGTTGACGCTTCCTTCCTCGATGGAGGAGATCGGGCGACTGGAGCCCTTTATTGCCCACGTTGCGGAGCAGGCCGGCATCAGCGAGCTTGAGGCGAAGCGCCTGCGCTTGGCCGTTGAGGAGGCTGTGGCTAATATCATCAATTATGGGCAGGCCACAACCATCAAGCTACAGGCGACGACAGACGACAGCCAACTGGTGCTGACCATCGACGATGACGGACAGCCCTTCGACCCGACGGCCGACTCAACGGCGGACCTCTCCGTGCCTGTCGACGAACGGCCTCCCGGTGGCTTGGGCATCCTGTTTCTGCACCAGATGTCCGACGGACTGGACTACCAGCGACTTGACGGACATAACATCCTGACAATAAGAAAGGTAAAAAAGTAAGAAGGTAGAATTGTCAAATAGTAAAATAGTCAAATAAAATTATGTTTAACATCACAATCAACGAGCAAGAGGGCAGGCTCATTGTAGTCCTCAGTGGTTCCCTCGACAATGCTGCCAGCACCCAGGCAGAACGTGGTCTTGCACCCATTTTTGAACGTACAGACTGCGATGTAGTCATTGACTGTAAGGAACTGGACTACATCTCCAGTAGCGGTCTGCGCATTATTCTCGGTATTTTCAAGCACACGCGTAGCAACGGACACAAGGCTATTCTGAAGAACCTGTCTGGCGCTGTGCTGGAGGTCTTTAGCCTCAGTGGATTCCTGCCGCTGTTTACCCTGGAAAAGTAAAAAGGCATGTCGCCCGTGGACTATCGATTGATGCTCACGAGCGACATGTAGAAGATTCTTATAACTGATACTCCAGCATGACGAAGGAGTAGGGGGCCAGGTCAAGTGTAAACTTCTTCTGGGCCTTGATGGTCTCCGTCTGTGGCTGGATGGGCTGTGCCTCGTAGTTGTTCTCATCGTCGGGCTTTCCGGTGATGACGGTCTTCGTGGCCGTCTTCTTGATGCCGAAGCGGCTGAGGTTGACGTTCACTTTCTTGGCCTCTTCGCCTGCGTTGCAGAGCTTGACGTAGAGACGGCGTGTCTTGGTGTTGAGCACTACCGACTGATCCTGTAGGTTACCGCCATTCTGACCTTCGGGCAGCCCCTGCCAGCGTGTGGCACAGTCGGGGTTCTCGATGGTCACGCAATCACCGTAGTAGTACTGTCCGGCACTCTGCCCGAAGAGCTGCTGCACGTAGTAGCTGCAGGTGAGGTAGGGGCGTTCGTTGTCGAAGTAGATGAGGTCGGGGTTCCAGTTGGTGTTGGTCTTCTTGGCAAAGAGCGGTGCGTAACTGGTCATGCATACCACGTCGCCATTGCGCTCGACATGGAGCAGGTAAAGACCCTCGGCCAGTGCGTCGATGAGCTTCTTGTCCTTGGCGGCATACTCTCCGAGATAGACCTTTGTCTTACGGTCGCGCGGATAGCTGTCGTATTGGCGGCTGCTCATGAAGTAGTCACGCGGCTCGTAGTAGTGCTCGTCCAGGATGGGCATGCCCAGTTCGCCGGCCAGCTTCCAGCCTTCCTCAAAGTCGGGGTTGCCGGGATGTGAGCCGGGGCCTGCCGTACCTACGATGACGATTTCAGGATGTGCCGCCATGATCTTCTCGTACATATACTTGAAACGCTCGCAGAACTCAGGCGAGATCTTCTCCTCGTTGCCGATGCCTAAGTATTTCAGGTTGAAGGGTGCGGGGTGACCAGCCTCGGCACGCACGCGTCCCCACTTGGTGGTGACGTCGCCGTTGGCCCACTCAATGAGGTCGAGGGCATCCTGTACCCACTCATCCATCTCAGACATGGGCACTACGTCCTGTGCCTGTGTCGGCCACATGCTCCAGCCGCCGTTAGTTCCCTGACAGCTCACGCCACAGGGCAGGATGGGCACGGGCTGCATGCCAATGTCCTCGCAGAACTGGAAGTACTCATAGTATCCGAGTCCCATGGACTGGTGATAGCCCCAGGTGTTCTTCAGACCGCGACGCTGCTCACGCGGGCCGACCGTTGTCTTCCAGCGATAGGTATCCCAGAATCCGTCGCCACCGCCATGTACCACGCATCCGCCGGGGAAGCGCATGAACTTCGGGTGCAGGTCGGCCAGAGCCTGAGCCAGGTCAGGACGCAGGCCGTGACCCTTGAAGGTCTCCTGCGGCATGAGCGACACCATGTCGATATCGACGTCGCCGGTGTTGAGCACGAGAATCTGGAGGGAAGCCTTCTGACAGGTGCTGTCGGCAGTAAGCACTGCCTCGTATTTACGCCAGTTCTTGTCGTTGACGGTGATGGTGGCTTCACCAAGCAGCTTGGGGTCCTTGGGGGGCCATCCCTGCAGAAGCTCTACAAGGGCGATGCGTATTTGGGTGGTGGCTGTTGGCTGTTGGCTGTTGGCCGGCAGGCGGAAGAAAGCGGAGAAATTGTACTTCTCGCCAGCCTTCACGCTGATGCCGTCGAAGCCGTCGTTCTGCAAGCCATAGCCTTTCCAGCCGCGATAGTCGTAGTATTCCTTGGCACGCTCCGTGTGAAGTCGCATGTAGGTGGGGTTGTTGGCATTGAGGGGATTGTCCATGCGCACCTGCATGGTTCCTAAGGAATGGCCCGGACGAATCTGTTTCCAGGCGGTGCCTGCTCCCCAGCCGTCACGTTCTGCGGGGCTGTACTCGAACGAGCCGTTCTGCACGAGCTCGGCATACAGGCCACCGTCGGCAGAGCTGCTGATATCCTCGAAGAAGATACCTAATAGTTCGTCACTGATGGCCTTGCCACCCTTGGGAGCCTTCATCGGGGTTTGCGCTACGCTAACAGTCAGGTAGCAAAAGATAAATGATAATCCAAATAATAAACGTTTCATGATGTTTTTTTATATATTAACTTTAATAATCCATTTCCTTGATGGAAGAGATTTTCGACCATACCTTGTCTTCCAGGTAGATCTTGGCAGAACGTCGGGGAACGAGGAAGATACAGCTCACCACATCCTTGAAGGTGCTCTTCGAGATAGAGGGCGGGGCAGGGCAGTTAAGCTTTACCTCACGCAGCGAAGGACACTTGGCAAAGGCAGAGCCGCCAATCTTCTTCAAGGCAGCGGGCAGTTCAGCCGACTGCAGCATGACACACTCATAGAAGGCATCGCTGCCAATGGAGGTGACGCCGACGGGTATCTCGATGCTGGTCAGCGAAGAACACTTCTCGAAGGCATCGTCGCCGATGAACTTCAGCGCGACGGGCAGGGTGATGGACTTCAGTGCCACGCAACCCATGAAGGCCTTGTTGCCGATGTTGGTGATGGCTACCGGCAGGCTGATGGTACGCAGGCTGTTGCAATCCAAGAAGGTGCCTGCCGTGATCTCGGTCAGGATGCCGTTGACAGCCACGCTGTCCAACTGGCTGCACCCCTCGAAGGCGCTGTTGCCTAATGCCTTGACCATTTTGGGTATGGTGACGTTGCGCAGGCTGATGCAGCCCTCAAAGGCATGTCCGCTGATTTTCTCCAGCATCTCAGGTAGTTCGATGGCCTGCAGGGCCTGACAGCCCTTGAAGGCGCTGTTGCCAATCTCCTTCAGCGAGCCGGGCATGTTGACAGCCGACAGCTGTTGACAGCCGCTGAACGCATCGCTGCCGATGGATGTCAGGCTTCCCGACAGGTTGGCAGAGGTGAGTGAGACGCAGTCCTTGAAGGCATCGCTGCCCAGGCTCGAGAGGTCGGAAAAGCTGACGGCATTCAGTCGCTTGCAACCCTCAAAGGCATTGTTGGCAATCTTCTGTACCTTGTCCAAGTCAATGGAAACCAGTGCTTCGCAGTCTTCGAAGGCACCGTTTCCTATCTCTGTGACGTTGGACGGCAGGTTGATGGATTCAATGTTCTTGCAGCCGTTGAACGCATCGGCCTCAATGGACTTGATGCTCTCGGGCATGGAAACGTCCTTCAGCGCCTCACAGCCCTTGAAGACCGCTTTGTTGATTTTCTTCAGGTTGCCGGGGATGCTGATGGCAGTCAGCGCCTTGCAGTCTCTGAATGCTCCGTCACCGATGTCGGTCAGTCCGTCAGGCAGTGCGATGGATGCCAGCGCTTCACAGTCGTCAAAGGCACCGTCCCCGATACGTGTGACCGAGGAGGGAATGGTGACTGCTGTCAGGGCCGTGCAGTTGTCGAAGCAGTCCTTGCTGATGGCAACGAGCGTGGATGGCAGAGACACGCTGATGAGTCCCTTGGCACCCGCGAAGCAGTCGTCGGGCAACTCGTTGGCCTTGAGCTTCATGCCGTCCTTGCCCTCCAGGATGGAGGCTCCTGAAAGGTCGAGCTTCGTGACGAGGAACTCGCCTTTCTTGTCGTTGGCTTTCGAACGGTTGACAATCTGCTGTATCAGCTTCATGTCGTTACCGTTCAATGCTCCGCTTACGGTGAGTTCGGTAATCTTGAATTTCTCGTCGTCGCTAATCTGCTTCGACAGCTCACCCGGGTTCGTTACTGTTATTGTTTTTGTTACTTGTGCCATGCCCAGTAGCGGTAACATGACCATGAATGAAATAAGAAACTTGCGCATAGTTCTATGTTTTTAGAAACAGGTTACAAAGATAATATAAAAAACTGATAAAGCGAAAGAAAAAAGGAAAAATATGCAGGAGAGTAAAAAAATAGGCAAAAAATTTTGCAGATTGAAAGATAATGCTTACCTTTGCCGGCGAAATGTAAAAAAAGACAACATGAACAGAACAGCAAACAACTATTGGTGGTGGCGCAACTCAAGATTCGGAAAATCGTGAGAAGATAGCCGCATACCTGTAGATTTGCACAAGGGAGATATTGAGAGGCCTGTCGTTCTTACGACGGGCCTCTTTCAATGATAGAAACATTCAACATAAAACATAATATACAATGAGTAAGTATCAAGTAGATGAGAAAGGATTTTACGGAGAGTTTGGCGGAGCCTACGTGCCGGAGATTCTGTACAAGTGCGTGAAGGACTTGCAGGAGGCCTATCTGCCGATTATTGAGAGCGAGGACTTCAAGAAGGAGTACCACGCCCTGCTGAAGGACTATGTCGGCCGACCCTCTCCGCTGTATTTTGCCCGGCGGATGAGCGAGAAGTATGGCTGTCAGCTCTATCTGAAGCGTGAGGACCTGAACCACACCGGTGCCCATAAAATCAATAATACCGTAGGGCAGATCCTGCTGGCGAAGAAGATGGGCAAGACGCGCATCATTGCGGAAACAGGAGCCGGTCAGCACGGTGTGGCAACGGCTACAGTATGCGCGCTGATGGGTATGAAGTGCGAGGTGTTCATGGGTGCCACCGATGTGGAGCGCCAGCATACGAACGTGGAACGCATGAAGATGCTGGGCGCTGAGGTACACCCGGTGAGAACGGGCAATATGACGCTGAGCGATGCCTGTTCGGAGGCCATCCGCGACTGGTGCTGTCATCCTGCTGACACCTTCTATATCGTAGGTTCGACCATGGGACCGCATCCCTATCCTGACCTGGTGGCCCGCATGCAGAGCATCATCAGCGAGGAGATCAAGTGGCAGCTCGAAGAGAAAATAGGCCGCGACTATCCTGACTGCCTCATGGCTTGCATAGGCGGTGGAAGCAACGCAGCCGGAACCATCTACCACTACATGGACGACGAGCGGGTGAAGATTGTGCTGGCCGAGGCAGGAGGTCACGGCTGGGACACCGACTATACGGCAGCCACCATCCATCGCGGCACCGTGGGCATTCTGCACGGAGCAAAGATGCTGGTGATGCAGGACGATGACGGACAGATTCAGGAGGCTTTCACCATTTCGGCCGGACTGGACTATCCCGGTGTGGGTCCCATGCATTGCAACATGGCGAAGCAGGGTAGGACCGAGGTGCTGAGCATCAACGATGATGAGGCCATCCGTGCCGGCTACGAGCTGACCCGCCTGGAGGGCATCATCCCTGCCATTGAGAGTGCCCATGCCATTGCCGCCCTGTCAAAAGTGAATTTCAAGAAGGACGATGTCGTCGTGCTCACCGTCAGCGGTCGAGGCGACAAGGACATCGAGACGTACCTGAAGAATTCTCCGAAATCGGAAAATTCTAATTGATAATTGATAATTAAAAACAGATAATGATGAAAACATTCAACTATACGACGACGAGCAAGACCATCCTGGCCGACCTCTATACGCCGGTTGGCGTGTATCTGCGGCTGCGTGACCTCTACCCCCAGAGTGCCCTGATGGAAAGCTCTGACTATCACGATGCCAGCAACTCACGAAGCTTCATTGGCATCAACCCCATTGCCAGCGTGGCCATTGGACACGGTATGGCGTCCGTCAGTTTCCCTGACGGAACAACGCTCCGACAGCCCTTGTCGGAAGACTTCGGCTGTGCTGAGGCCATCCATGCACTCATCGACCGCATCCACGTTGAAGGCAAAGACGCTGAGGTCTGCGGCCTTTTCGGCTATACCTCGTTTAACGCTGTACGCTACTTCGAGAACATCGCCGTGAAGGATGAGACGCAGGAACGTAACGATGCCCCTGACGTGCTCTATATATTATATAAGGTAGTGATTGTGTTCGACCACCACAACAACATGCTGAAGATTGTGGATATTTCGGGCGACGCGTCTGAAATCGACTCCGTCCTCAAGGCCATGAACAAGGCGAACGTGAAAGCCTACGGCTTCCGCCCGGTGGGTGACGTCGTCTCAACGCTGACCGACGAGGAACACAAGGCGAACATCCGTCGCGGCATCCAGCACTGCCTGCGTGGCGACGTGTTCCAGATTGTCCTCTCCCGACGTTTCATCCAAAAGTTCGAGGGCGACGACTTCAAGCTCTACCGTGCGTTGAGGAGTATCAACCCCTCGCCCTATCTCTTCTACTTCGACTTCGGCGGATTCCGCATCTTCGGCTCCAGTCCTGAAACGCACTGCCGTATTGAGGGCCGCAAGGCTTACATTGACCCCATTGCCGGCACCACGAAACGCACTGGCAATGCCGAGGCCGACCGCCGAGGAGCTGAGTTCCTGCGCAACGACCCCAAGGAGAATGCCGAGCATGTGATGCTGGTGGACCTGGCTCGTAACGACCTGAGCCGCAACTGCCACAACGTGCAGGTGGAGTACTACAAGGACATACAGTATTACTCGCACGTCATTCATCTGGTGTCGAGGGTTTCCGGCGAGCTCGACACAGACAAGGACCCCATCAAGGCCTTTATCGACACCTTCCCGGCAGGCACCCTCTCAGGTGCTCCGAAGGTGCGTGCCATGCAGCTCATCTCTGACTACGAGCCCCACAACCGAGGCGCGTACGGCGGATGCATCGGCATCATTGGGCTTGACGGCTCGCTCAACCAGGCCATCACCATCCGCACCTTCGTCTCACGCAACGGTGAGCTGTGGTTCCAGGCTGGTGGCGGCATTGTTGCCAAGAGCAACGAGGACTACGAGTTGCAGGAAGTAAACAACAAACTTGGGGCTTTAAGGAGGGCCATTGAAAAAGCAGAAACATTATGAAAATAGTGATTATCGACAACTACGACTCGTTTACCTATAATCTGAGTCACTTGGTCAAGGAACTTGGCGCAGAGGTTACCGTTCTGCGCAATGACCAGTTTGAGCTTCCGCAGCTGGAAGAATACAGTAAAATCATCCTCTCCCCAGGTCCTGGCATCCCTTCCGAGGCAGGGCTTCTGCTCGATGTCATCCGTACCTATGCTGGCAAGAAACCCATTCTGGGCGTCTGCCTGGGTCATCAGGCCATTGGCGAGGTGTTTGGCGGCAAGTTGGAAAACCTCTCTGACGTCTTTCATGGCGTTGCCACTGAGGGCACCCAGTTGGGCAATGATCCGCTTTTCAGCGGACTGCCCAGTCGCATCACCATGGGCCGTTACCACTCGTGGGTGGTTTCCAAGGACGGCTTCCCCGACTGTCTGGAGATTACCGCCGAGAGCGATGAAGGTCAGATCATGGCCCTGCGCCACAAGACGCTGAACGTCAGAGGCATTCAGTTTCATCCGGAAAGCGTGCTGACCCCCGACGGTCGTCAGATGCTGCAGAACTGGATGTTTCTTTAACGGCGTCATAACGATATAATGTCATAACGATATAACGAAAAAAAATAAATAAAATGGAACAAACAATGAAAGGCTATCTCTTCCGCCTGCTGAATCACGAAGAGCTCTCCCGCGAGGAGATGAAAACCATCCTGATAGGAATTACCCAGAGTGAGTACCCCAACGAGCAGATTACGGCCCTGCTGACCTGTCTGCAGATGCGCGGCGTGACCGTCGATGAGCTGCTTGGTTTCCGCGACGGCATCCTGGAGACTGGCGTTCCGGCCGTACTGGACTGCGACCGATACATTGATGTGGTAGGTACCGGCGGCGACCGAAAGAACACCTTTAACATCTCTACCACAGCGTGTTTCGTGATTGCAGGTGCCGGCTACAAGGTGGCCAAGCACGGCAACTATGCGGCTACCAGCGTGAGCGGTGCCTCTAACGTCATCCAGCATCACGGCATCCGTTTTACCGACGACATCGACCGTCTGAACCGCTCGCTCAACGAGGCAGGCATCGTCTATCTCCATGCACAGCTCTTTGCCCGTGCCATGAAGTTTGTCGGTCCCATCCGCAAGGCGCTGCAGTTCCCCACCATCTTCAATCTGCTGGGTCCCATCGTCAACCCCAGTCAGCCCAAGTGCCAGCTCCTCGGTGTGGCTAATCTTGACCAGATGCGCCTCTACCATCAGGTGTATCAGCGCCTGGGCATTGACTATGGCATTGTCAATTCCATTGACGGCTATGACGAGATTTCGCTGACGGGCGATTTCAAGGTGACGACGAAAGACTATGAGCGCATCTTCAGTCCTGCCGACCTCGGCTTTGCCATCGCCAAGCCGGAGGAGCTTGTCGGAGGTGCCACTGAGGAAGAAGCTGCCGAGATCTTCGACTCCGTGCTGGAGAACCGTGCACTGCCTGCCCAGAAGAACATCGTACTGGCCAATGCAGCTTTCGGCATTCAGGTGCTTGAGAAGGGTCAGAAGTCCATTGAGGAGTGCATCGCCATTGCCCGCGAGAGCATTGACAGCGGCGCTGCCCTTCGTACATTCAAGAAATTCGTGGAACTCAATTCATAACTGTTGCCGATGATTATCAAAGTCTGTGGCATGCGTGATGCAGGGAACATTCGAGAGGTCGAGGCGCTCCTCCCTCCACCCTCCACTCTCAATTCTCAACTCTCAACTCTCAACTCTCCACCCTTAATGGGCTTCATCTTCTGGCCGAAGTCCAGCCGTTTTGTCAGCGAGCGCCCGGCCTATTTGCCTGTAAGGTGCAAACGGGTAGGGGTGTTTGTTGACGAGGAGGTGGAGAACGTCTGTCGTATCGCCGATGACTATGCGCTCGACTTCATTCAGCTACACGGAAAGGAGTCGCCAGCCTACCTCTCCCTACTCCGCGATCAGCTGGAGGACGGCAAGGCCCTCATCAAGGCCTTCAACATCGCCACGCCTGCCGACCTTTCCCTGACGGCTGACTACGAGGGCATTGCCGACTATTTTCTCTTTGACACCAAGGGGAAGTCAGTAGGAGGGAATGGGGAGAAGTTTGATTGGAGCGTTCTCTCCGCCTACCAAGGCTCAACGTCTTTCCTGCTCAGCGGTGGCATCGGTCCTGATGATGCGGAGCGTGTCAACGCCTTCCGTCATCCTCGTTGCATCGGCATCGACCTCAATTCCCGCTTTGAAGTGAAGCCCGGCGTGAAAGACGTAACAGCGCTTGCCCGCTTTCTCAATGAACTCTCAAACCTCTCACCACTCACCACTAAAATGGAGAATGTGAAACATACGATATTTAGAACCAACAACGATGAATAATAAAATCAATCAACTCTTTACAGAAAGGACACCAGACAAGAAACTCCTTTCGCTCTACTTCTGTGCCGGCTGTCCAACGCTTGACGGTACGGCAGACGTGATTCTCACCATGCAGAAAAGGGGCATTGCCATGATTGAGGTGGGCATCCCCTTCAGCGACCCCTTGGCTGACGGTCCCGTCATCCAGAGCGCTGCGACCAAGGCCCTCAAGAACGGCATGAACCTGCACCTGTTGTTTTCCCAGCTGAAAGCCATCAAGGACCAGGTGGAGATTCCCCTCGTACTCATGGGCTATCTCAATCCCATTCTTCATTATGGCATTGAGGCGTTTTGCCAGAGCTGTGCCGAGGCAGGCGTTTCAGGCATGATCATCCCTGATCTCCCCTTCGACGACTATCTTAGCATGGTCAAGCCCGTTGCCGACAAGTACGACCTGAGGGTGATCATGCTGATCACCCCTGAGACCAGCGAGGAGCGCATCCGCTTCATTGACGACCATACCGACGGTTTCATCTACATGGTGTCTTCAGCAGCCATCACAGGTGCCCAGCGTTCCTTCGACGATGCCAAGCAGGCTTACTTCCGCCGCATTGACGCCATGCACCTGCGCAATCCTCGCATGATAGGTTTCGGCATCAGCAATGCTCAGACCCTCAAGGCAGCACAGGACAATGCCGCCGGTGCCATCATCGGTTCCAAGTTTGTGACGCTTCTTGATGAGGCCGAAGGCAATGCCGATCTCGCCCTTGACCGTCTGTATGCTGCGTTAAGTGAGTGAAGAGGGGCGTTTTGTACTGTTGCGGAATGCTTTGGGCGTCATCCCTTTCATGCGGATGAAGAATTTGGTAAAGGCCGCCTGGTCAGAGAAGTGAAGGTCTTTGGCCAGTTGGCTGATGCTTTGCGAGGATTTCCTGAGTCGCAGGGCAGCCTCTTCTGCCAACGCTTGGTTGATGAAGTCGGCCACCGTCCGCCCGCTGATTTGCTTCACCATGCGTGACAGGTAGGTGGTTGTCATGCCCAGTTGGTCGGCATAGAACCCCAGGTCCCTGTGCTCCAGGTAATGGGAGTTGATGAGTCGGAGAAAGGCCGTATAGACCTCCAGCGTGTGCTTGGTGAAATGACGTTCGTCCAAGGGCTGCACGGCTGTTGACTCCTCTTCCAAACCTTCCAGATAGAAGCTGAACGGACGAAAGCCGTCATTGCAGCTAATCATGGCGCTCATGGGGTTCTTCATCCAACCGTCGAAGAAGTTGCCTTCACCCCTGGCCAGCGACTCCACAAATACCCTCATCGACGACCAGGCCGAAGGGCATAAGCCCTCCGGTCTTTTTGCGTCGATGGAAATCCATTGCTGTCCCACCTTCACGTCACAGGTATGTTCGATGGGATTCTCGTATTGGGCCATCAGGTCAGGATAAACCGTCTGGCGAATCGCTGTTATTCTGACTTTCTTCATTGACTACGTACTTGCCAGTCTGATGAAAACGTCGGAAATTAATTTCTTCTATTCGGAGTGCCAGGACCACCGAAGGGGAATCCCTGGGGCTGCGGAGCAATCTCTGGGTCGCCGAAGAACGAGGCCTCAACGTCCTGGTCGTTCAGCTTGAACACCATGAACTTGGTGTCCTTGGCGGTGCAGGGCTTCCATACACCTCCCTGCGGACCGTTGGGGTCGCTGTATTTCACAAAGTTAGTCCAGGCGGTCAGCATCTTCTCAGACAGGTCCCAGTCGCCCTGTGTCCAGGGACGCCAGCAGTGCTTCAGGCTCTTGAACACGAACCAGAGGTCGCTGCTGTGGAAGGCACCCTTCAGTCGCACGGTGACCTCAGGATGAGAACCGTCATCGGGCAGCGGACGGGCAAACTCGTAAGCCCAGGCCTTGCCGCCCTTCTGCTCACGAACCTTGCAGAACTCGGCAATGTTGGGGGCCATGTTGCCCATATCGTTGAGGGTAAAACCAATCATATAGGGAACATCGGCCAGCGTACCACCGCGCGTGGCATCATCGAAGCTCTGCTTGCAGACATAGCCGTCAACCATCGGCATGAAGGGAAGTCCCCTGAACATAGGTCCCATAGGGCCGCTGGGCTGTCCGTCGCTGTTAATCTGGTGATAAAGCGTATTGAGGGCGAAAATGGTTTCAGTAGAAGCTGCACGCATCTTCTGCAGGTCGGTCAGTCCGGCCCAGTCAAAGACCTTCTTGGCATTGGCTTCGGCATCGGCAAACGTGCCACCGCTGTAACGTGCACCAATCAGGTTGCCGTTAGCATCGGGAATGGCCAGTCCCTGGGCACTCATGATGACGGCCTTGTGGAACAGACCGCGGGCCAGAGGACTCTCGCAGAGGGTGCGCACGCTACCGCCGCCGGCACTCTGTCCGAAGATGGTCACGTTGTTGGGGTCGCCGCCAAACTGCGCAATGTTCTTCTGAATCCACTTCAGGGCTTCAATCTGGTCGAGAATGCCGTAGTTGCCTGATACGTGATTCGGACTTTCAGCCGACAGGGCCGGGTGAACCAGGAATCCGAACACGCCCAGACGGTAGTTGATGGAAACCAGCACCACGTCCTTGGCACCCCACTCCTGTCCGTCAAACTCAGGCTCGGAGCCCCATCCTTCGCGGAAACCGCCACCATGTATCCACAGAGCCACGGGAAGTTTCTTGTTGACTTGCCCTGGAGCCTTCGTCCATACGTTCAGGTACAAGCAGTCCTCACTATACGGAGCCTCTTTGCCATAGCCCCACTCGGTGAAATAGCCACCAGGATACTGAATGGCTTGATAGCTGGGATGACCAAAGGTGTCACAGATCTTCACACCCTTCCAGGGTACGACGGGCTGAGGTGCCTTCCAGCGGTTTTCCTTGATGGGAGGCGCTGCGTAGGGAATGCCACGATAGACAAAGACATCAGGATGGTCATCGGCCAGCACGCCCTTTACCTGACCACCTTCAATCGTTAACACGGGGTTCTCTGCAGCCTGTGCAGACACTGCTACCAATAGCAGAAGCGGTAATAGAAACCTTTTCATAATACTATTCATTAATCGTTAAACCTTGATACCTTTCTAATGGAATACAAAACTAATCATAATCAGTGAGATTATGTTTTTTTTTTCCTCAAATTTAGGAAAGTTTAGGAACTCGGAAAACGAAAGTAGGAAGAAAACCATCCGTTTTCCTCCTACTTGATTTAACAGTGCTGAAAAATTTTATACGATCACTTGACAATAACCTTATGGCCATTAATGATGTAAAGCCCAGGTTTCAGTTGACCATTCGACAGCTGGCTTTCTGGGATTCTGCGGCCACTGAGATCGAAGCAGCCACTCATTCTTGATGACGGATTGCCAAGGGAAGAATCTTCGATAGGCTGAATGCCTGTATCATAGAATGACCTTGCCTGTAGAGTGGCCATTCCCAACACGAAGTCAGCATTCTTTGCTGGATCGGTATAGATGCAAAGGACATAATCGCCTGTTGTGGGAATATCAAACTCAAAAGTCAGTCCCTTGCCGTTAGAGAACTGGTTGCCTGTATCACCACCAATATTAACAGTAGGAGTAAAGGTCTCGGAAGCAATCTCTTCACCATTGACGTCCTCTATGGTAAAGATCACAGGCGAGAACTGGGGGCGATTAAAATTGCAGGCCCTGCTCTTGAGTGCATAATGACCAGCATGCAACGTCATGTGTGAACGGGCTGCACTGTCACCAAACCTTGCCCATGCTTTTTTCTCCTTGCCTCCAGGATTTTCTACAAACAGTCCATATTCAAATCCTCGTTGCGGATTAGTAAAATGCAGGATGCGACATCCGCTGGCGTAGGGCAGTCCACCGCCTATACGTTTCACCTTTCCGTTACATACATACCAGTTTTGTGGCACTACGTTCTCAGTCTGAAAAGTCTGAACTAAGTTGTAGCTCGTTGACGACTGTACACAGTTCACCATGCAGGAAGTCTCACCCGTCTTGCCATTGCTGTCTGTCACAACGACACGCACTTCATGCTTACCTGTCAGGGGAGCAGTCAGCGTGGCTGTATAGGGTTGAGTAGTGCATGTTCCTATCAGTGTGTTACCATCATAGAACTCCACCTTCTCAATCTGAGCGCTAGTAGCAGTTGCAGTTGCTTCAATGGTGACATCCGGGAATACGACACCGTCGTCTGGTGTCATACAGAGATAGGTGGATTCACCAGCAGGCTGAGTGATAGTAGCCCTGGGCTGATTCAGGGAGAAACGCTTGCAGAAGTTCCAGATGAGGTGACGATTGAGATCCATCGGCCAGTGTCCACCACTGTGGTAAGAGTATAACCACACCTCTCCTCCTTGAGAACCTCCAGTCCATTTCTCCAAATCCCCATCATACCAGCTGCTGTTAATGGGCTTATAGCCAACGGTCTTCGAGTATCGGGTATGATTGTCGTGCAAGGCATAGTTTAGGATGTAATCATGAATGCCGTATTGTTCATAGCCAAACACATCGTCGTCATAGGCAATCACCTCCAGCAGATTGACAGGCTTCGTGCAGTTATTCCAAGGCTCCTCTGAGAACTGAATACCACTGGTAGGTGCAAAAGCGGCAATTTTATTCTGCATATTGGCTATGCAATGGTGAATGAGCATAGAGCCCATCGAGAATCCTGACCAATAGACACGGTCTTTGTCGATATTATAACGAGTGTACATCTCGTCAATGGTTTTGCTGACAAAGTTCTGGTCCTTCGTACCACCCGTATCCCATGTACTACCATCACTACGCAGATACGCAATGACAAACTTGGCTGTGTCCACCATTTCATACATCTTATCACTGCCATACTGATATTCAGGAGTTTGGTTCATACCGTGAGTGACAATGAACAATGGCGAATGAGCCGGCAGTGTGTTGGGAGTAAAGACAATCATGTTTCTTTGCTGACCATTCACCATGATGTCGATAGACTCCTGATGGTAGGCAGAAATGTGCAACGCCGTAAAAAGAATAAGGATGATGGTAATAGTAGATCGTTTCATGTGGATAGATGTTAATAGCCTAAATTCTGAAATACATTAATGATGTAGGTAAGCAAAATCCCGAGATTGCTCTCGGGATTAGCGCTTCAGGATGGGCTTGAACCAACGACCCCCAGATTAACAGTTAAAAAATGTAATATTTTGTGATATTTGCTTTATGGTTATTTGGTTGATTCACAGAAAGTTAGTAATTTTG
>JAEEGG010013599.1_pt1 | contig 17384 bp, 5 predicted proteins | sample 9134161 | NCBI WGS metagenome assembly JAEEGG01 (sample SAMN16246543, study PRJNA631951) | gut metagenome | biome: gut microbiome; feature: rumen; material: CR-attached | host: Bos | place: Iran: Karaj | collected 2018-10 | reverse complement strand
GCCGAAGACGCTATGGCTCACCTTGCCGTTCTTCACGTTGACGGCAGGGTAGTTGGGCGTGGCGTCCGGCGCCGTATAGGGGGCCAGGTTGCCGCCGCCGTACACGTTGCCCACGTACCAGCTGCAGGCGTCGCTCTGCTTGTCGATATTCACCGTGATGGTGCCGTGGATGGTGCCGCTGTTGTTGTTGCCGCCGAAGACACTGTTCACGATGCCGCTGTTGATGTTGACGGTGATGTTGGATTCGTTGCCTGCGCCCGTGGCTCCGATGTCGGCCTGGTTGGCGCCGCCGTACACCGTGCCGACGCCTTCCAGCTCGTAGCCGATACGGTTGTCGGTGGTGTTGGCGTTAGTGTGGTTGTGCTCGCCGGTGGTGGTCCAGGTGCCGGTGCAGCCGATGGTGATGGAGCCTGCGTTGCCAGCGGCGAAGTTGCCGCCGCCGTAGACCTCGCCGATCTTCATGTCGGCAGCGCCGGGAGCGATGCTCTTGTCGACGGTGACCGCCACAGAGCCGCTGATATTGCCCTTGCTGTTCGAGCCGCCGAAGACCTTGGCGATGGTGCCGCCATAGACCTTGACATCCACATCGCCGTTCACGTCGGCCTGTTTCTGTGGGGTGACGTCTTTGTCGCCGTGGCCGCCGCCAAATACCATGCCGCTGATGTTGCCGCCGTAGATGGTGACGTCGGTGCCGTTGACGTCGGCTGCGTTGCCGCCGCCGTAGACGTTGCCGACGGAGGTGTTGGCTTTGTTGGGGATAGTCACCACGGGGGTGCCCACCACGTTGCCGGCGTCGCCGCCGCCGTAGACGTCGCCGCCGACGTAGGCTACATAGGACTCATGACCCACGGCGATGTCGCCGATGGTCACTACAGGGTCGCCCGTCACCTGGCCTTTGGTGTGGTCGTTCGGGTCACCCTTGCCACCGCCATAGACGTTCTGGCTGACGGTGCCGTTGAGGATGTTGACGGCCAGGGCCTTGTTGTTGGGAATAGTATACTGAGCCAGGTTGCCGCCGCCGTAGACGTTCTGGAGGCTGTTCTGGCAACTGCCGTCCCAGACGACGTTGACGGTGATGCCGCCGCCGATGCTGCCGCTGATATTGTTGCCGCCGAAGACATTGTTGATCTGGCCGCCGGTAATGTTCAGAGTAATATCGCTGTTGATGTCGGCCTCGCGGGCGCCGCCGTAGACGTCGCCGATACCCTCCGTTGCGCTGCCGGTGCATCCGATGGTGATGGTGCCGGCGTTACCGGCTGCCTGGTTGCCGCCGCCGTAGACTTCGGTGATGTGCATCTCGCAGCTGTTGGCATCTTTGTTGATATTGACAGCCACGGTGCCGGTGATGTTGCCCTTGCTGTTCGAGCCGCCGAAGACCTTGGCGATGGTGCCGCCGGTGATGTCGACAGAGACATTGCCGTTCACATCGGCCTGCTTCTGCGGGGTGGCGTCCTTGTCGCCGTGACCGCCGCCGAAGACCATGCCAGTGATGGTGCCGCCGTCGATGTTGACATCGGTACCCGTGACGTCGGCTGCGTTGCCGCCACCGTAGACGTTGCCTATCGTGGTGTTGCACTTGTTGATGACGTTCACCACCGGGGTGCCCGCCACGTTGCCGGCGTCGCCGCCGCCGTAGACGTCGCCCGTGACGGCAGCCACATAGGCCTCATGGCCTGCGGTTGCGTCGCCGATGGTCACTACGGGGTTGCCCGTCACCTGGCCTTTGGAGTGGTCGTTCGGGTCACCCTTACCGCCGCCATAGACGTTCTGGCTGACGGTGCCGTTAAGGATGTTGACGGCAGGAGCACCCGTGTACTGTGCCAGGTTGCCGCCGCCGAAGACGTTGCCCACGTACCAGTTGTTGGCGCAGGAGGCTGAATTGTTCTTTTCGATATTGACGGTGATGGTGCCGTGGATGGTGCCGCTTGTGTTGTTGCCGCCGAAGACGTTGCCCACGATACCGCTGTTGATGTTGACAGCGATGTTGGAGGCGTTGCCTGCGCCCGAGGCTCCGATGTCGGCCTGGTTGGCGCCGCCATAGACGTAGCCGATGCCTTCGAGGGTGGTGCCGATATTCTCGGGATGGGCGGTGTGGTTGGCGGTAAGCGTGCCGGTGCATCCGATATTGAGGGTGCTGGCCTTGCCCGAGGCTTCGTTGCCGCCGCCATAGAGCTCGCCGATTTTCATGTCGCAGCTACCGGTCTTGTTGACCGTGAGCGACGAGGTGCCGGTGATGGTGCCGCGGCTGTTGCTGCCGGCGAACACCTTGGCCAGGGTGCCGCCATATATATCAAAGGTGACGTCGCCGTTGACGTCGGCATACTTCGAGGGGTTGGAAGCATCTTTGTCGCCGTGGCCACCGCCGAAGGCAGCGCCGGTGACGGTGCCGGCGTTGAAGGTGATGGTCGCACCGTTGACGTCGGCCGCGTTGCCGCCGCCGTAGAGGTAACCCATGGAGGTGTTGCAGTCATTCACCATGATGACGGGAGTGCCGGCCACATCGGCCGCGTCGCCGCCGCCATAGACCTCACCCAGGATGGTGGCTGTATGGCCCGCGACGTCATCGCCAATGTTTACTTCCGGGTTGCCGGTCACCTTGCCGGCAACGCCTCGCTGTGCGCCGTCGACCAGGGTGCCCTTGCCGCCGCCATAGACGTTGCCGCTGACGGTGCCGTTGAGGATGTTGACGGTGGGAGCCTTGGGCGAGCCAGCGGTGCCGAAGGTGGCCAGGTTGCCGCCGCCGAACACATTGCCGAGGTAGTTGTTGGAGCAGGCTTCGTTGCCAGTGGTCCAATTCACGGTGAGGGCGATGGAGCCGCTGACATTACCAGTGATGTTGTTTCCGCCGAAGAGGTTGCCTATGCGGCCGCCGGTCATGGTGAAGTCGACATCGCCGGTGATGTCGGCCTGGTTGGCGCCGCAGAAGAGGGTGTCGATCATGTCGCCGTCGTTCATGCAGCCGACGGTGATGGTGCCGAGGGCGCTTGGAGCCTTGTTGCCGCCGCTGTAGAGCGAGTGGACGGCAATGGGGCAGCCGGTGCTGTTGTTCGATACCCCCACATTGATGCTACCCTTGATGGTGCCGTGGGCATTCGAGCCGCCGAACACCTGGTTGATGGTGCCGCCATGTACGGTGACGTTGGTGTTGCCGTTGGCGGTGTAGGGCGCGGTGGTGCTATTCTCGGTTTTGTTCTTGTAGCCGACGTGGGCCGGGGTGCCGCTTTCGCCGTTACCACCGGCGAAGACGCGGTCGATGTCGCCGCCATTGATGGTGACGTGGGTCGAAGGCACTGCGGCGGCGTTACCGCCACCGTAGACATCCTTGATGCTGGAGGCGCAGCCGTTGACTGTCACCGTGGGATAGTTGGCGTTGTCGTAGTCGTAGTGTGCCTGGTTGCCGCCGCCGTATACGCCGTTGATGGCGTAGACCTTGTTGCCGCCGCCGTCGGTAGTGGTGGCGTCGGTGGCGTTGACGGTGACACTGACGGTGCTCTGGGGCGAGCCGGCGGCGTTGTTGCAGCCGAAGACGCTGGCGGGGTTGGTGGCATCCCAAGCCTGGGGCTTCACCTTGCCGCCGTTGACGGTGACGGTGACAGCGCCATACACATGGGCGTTGGCATTGTCGAGGCCGTGGCCGCCGCCGTAGAGCGAGCCGTAGATGGTGCCCGCGTTGAGGGTGACGGCAGTGCTGCCGTTGGCTGCGCTGCCGGTATAGTTGGTCACGCCCTTGGCCGAGCCGCCATAGACGTCACCGTAGATGGTGGCGCCGGTGTTGGCGTTCTGGGCGCCGATATTGACTGTCACCGAGTTGTTGGCTCGTGTGTTCTGACCGAGGCCGCCGCCATAGACGCCGGCAGGGGTGCCGCTGGCACCGATGGTGCCGCCGTTGACGTTGACGGTGGTGGTGCCAGTGATGACGCTGCGCACGTTGCCGCCTCCGTAAAGGCCGGTGAGTACCGTGCCGCCGGTCATGGTGATATTGACATTGCCACTGACGTCGCAAGATTCGGTGTTGGGGCCATAGCCGCCACCATAGACGCCGCCTTCAAACGTACTGCCACCAATATTCATTGTAACACTGCTCACATTACCTTTGGCGTTTGAACCGCCATACAGACCTCCCTGAACGGTACCATTACCCTTTGTGTTAATAGCGATGGTAGGACCATCCTTCAGATTGGAGCCGCCGAATACATTACCTCCGACGGTACCTCCCAGGACGTATAGACTCGTGTGGTCCAAGGCATAACCATAGTTGCCGCCACCGAAAGCATCGCGTTGTATGTATGAATTGTCAGCAATGGCAAAGTTGGTGCCGTAGGTCATCTCGCCGCTGGTACCAGTACCGCCGGCAAATCCCTTACCTGCTCCAAACACATAACCACCCTTTGCTCCGTTCATTTCGTAATCATGGTCCGGGTCGGCTTCGCAACGGGTGTTGCCGCCGAAATAGAGGAATGACTCACCATAAGTCTTACCACCGGCGTCTTCGGTACCGTTACAGCCGCAGCCTATCCATCCGTTTACAGTACCGCCTGTGAAAATCATACGGCGGTTGCCACTGCCGGGGCTCTTGGCTGCGCCGCCATATACTGCACCACGAATATGTCCACCTGTCATTCTGACCTCAAAAGAAGGTTTGTCAATACGAGATAAACCTGTGACATCGTTTCCGCTAGTTCCAGTTCCTAAGTAGTAAGCATCAATACCACCGGCAATGCCTATCAATTCACCACCCTCGACAACAATTATGCGGCGGCCAACATAACGGTGGTTACCAGCTATACTCATGTAAATAGACTGATGAGCATCAGCCACGTAACTAGTATTTGAATTAATATTTACGCTAGTTCCTATCTTGCCGCTCTTGATGACGAGGTTGGTCGTTTCCCGTTGTTTATTGGCATTGGCAGTTGTGTTATTATACCCCATAATTATATTGTCGGTAACTGTGAGGTTGTTGGTAACACCCGAATTGCTGGCGCGGTCATAATCGCAACCTAAAGTACAACGTATATCGATGTTGCCAGTCATTGTACTACCATTATCTTCATAAGTACTACCTCCTGTCATATATCCTTTAATTAGGGAGAGATGGGTATAGGTACCACTTTCTAAACGCATATTATAACTGGGACCCGTTGCACCTCCATCCACACCTCTGACATAGAAAATTGTTCCTGAGCATCCGCGGCCGATGATAAGGTCGTAGTTGTTGGCAGTAATGGTTTGGTTATTATTGTTGTATTGAGCAAATGTAAGATTCTCAAACTTTGTGTCGGCGTCGCAGACGAATCCGTCGCGGATAGTTATGGTACGTTTTGTACCGGAGCCAGTGGCGGGATCAAGTGTTGTGTAGGTCACGGGGACTGACAATGCGGCCTCTCGGAGTGTGGTATTAGCTGATAGATGTACAAAATTACGTTCGTAAGAAACATTGCTGTTCAAACCAGTAGCTGTGTTGCTGGTGACCACATAAGCCTGGGCCCACAATGCTTCGAAGACGATGGTATCGTCGTTGTTGCTGCTCGTGGTCGAGAATCGCACCTCGGTCTCGGCGGGGATGATGCCGCCAGCGAAAGCGTTGCCGTTGACATCGGTGACGGTCAGCGACGCCGACTTCTGCGCTATGCGCCAGGCGTAGAAGCCTCGGTATTCGGATATAGTGATTGCTTGTGAATTAACACTACCACTTGCACTGGCTCCACTATTGTAATTGGAATTTGTACATGTGACTGTGGCTATATTTGATCCATTGTTGTCGTCGTACTTGGCTGTGATTGTGCTATAATTATAATTCCAGTTGCCTGATCTTCCTTGTGCTGTTACAGTTAGGGTGGTTCCCGTTTTAACGGTAATAGTTGTGTTAGCGGTAGTTCCATTACCACTTGATGACCATGTCTGTGTTGTGTTATTTGCGTCTGTATAGCTCACCTGAATTCTTCCATTGTTGCCTCTTGAAGTGCCTGTGACATATACTGTACGGGTGGCAGGTGTCACGCTACCGCTGTTACCCGTGGGTCTCACTTGGAAGGGGTTAGGGATGGTGGTATATTTCAGGTTGCCGGTGCCGTTGGCATTCTCACGCTCGAGAGTCTTGAAGTAGACAAGGGCGTTGGCAGTAGCGCCGGGACCTACCTGCACTCCGCTAGCATTGCTGCTGAACGCGGTGGGATGGTCGACCGCTTCGGCTGCGGTGGCTGCGGTGACGGTGCTGGTGCCATTGCCGAGGTAGGTAATCTTCACATCGGCGGGCGAAAGACTATGGAGTAGCTCTGGGAGTGTCGCATCGCTATAGTAGCTCCAGTTGTGGTCCTCGAGGTCGTTGAGGACGACCACCTTGGCCACCCCTTCGGTGGTGGTGGCAGTGAGGCCGCGCGAGGTGTAGAGACCCGACACAGGCTTGCCCAGCTTAAGGGTCTGTGCCCCGGCCGGCAGCGCCGTCATCAGCATCGCCGCCATCAGGGCGCCAAGCATTGTAAGTCTTTTTAGCTTGTTAGTTTTGGTCATATCGTGTATTGTTTTCGTGTATTGTTTTGTTCGTTGGGATGGGGTGTTATTTGTTTTTTGTTGGTTTAATAACGCGAGTATTATTTGTCCACAAATTTATTTATTTTCTTGTATATTATATACATACACGCACTATTTTTTTATATTATCAAAGGGCAAAGATACGAAAAAAATTTTATATATCGAAGAAAATGTGCGTTTTAATATTAAAAAAAGTTAACACGGCAGCTCAGGGAGGGCAAGGAGTGCAAGGTATGTAGTTCAGGGAGTTCAAGGAGTTCAAGGAGTTCAAGTAAGGGAGTGCGAAGGAGTGCGAGGAGTGCGAGGACAATAGCTACAGCAGGCAACAATGGGAACGGCGAATTGTACGAATTAAGCGAATTAAATTATAGGCGAATTACTCGAATTGCCGGCGCTATCGTCTTGAACTCCTTGAACTCCTTGAACTTCTTGAACTCCTTTTTGTTTCCATTTATTCTACTTCTTCGTAAGGTGTGAAACCGTCGTCGTCGGTATTGTCGTCCTGCTTCTCTTGTAGTTCCTTGCGGGTGAGGTATTTATTGGGGAGTTCGAGGAGGTAGTTGACGGCGGTAAGGATAAGGCTGAAGAGCAGGGCTGAACCGAAGTTGTCGACCTTGAATCCATCGACGATGGCCGAGGCCATAAGGATGATTATAGCGTTGATGACGAATAGGAAGAGGCCGAGCGTGAGCGCTGTGACAGGAAGGGTGACGACGATGAGAATAGGTCGTACAAGATTGTCGAGCAGTGAGATAACGATAGCGGTGAGCAGTACTGCCCAGAATGAGGTGACGCCTACACCTGGCAGCAGCCAAGCTCCAACCATAACGGCAATGGAGAGCAGCATGATGCGTGTGAGACAGCCGCCATGGCCCGAGTAGAATTCATCGCCGCTTTTAATAGTAAGTCGCATGGTCAGTCTTCTTCAATCTCTATAGGGCCTTTACCCTGGCGGACGAGGGTGATGCCGTCGGAGCAGTCGACCACCGTCGATGGTTCTACCTCGGCGATGCCGGCGTCGACGACCATAGCGACACGGGAGCCAAAGCGGTCGTGGATGAGTTCTGGATCGGTGTAGTTCTCCATGTCGCCGTCTTCTTCGCCAATGGGGCGCACTGAAGTGGCTATCAGCGGCGAGCCAAGTTCCTCGATGACAGCGCGGGCGACACCGCAGTCGGGCACACGGATACCGATAGTATGGTTCTGGTTCTGGTAGTTGCGGGGCACCGAGCCAGCCGCCTCCATGATGAAGGTATAAGGACCTGGCAGACTGCGCTTAAGCAATGCGAAAATATCACGGTCGACAGTGCGATAGTATTCCGACGCCATGCTCAGCGACGAGCAAAGCATCGAATAACGGGCTTGCTTCAGACGGAAACCCTTGAGCTGAGCGATCTCCTCGACGGCTTTCTTGTGTTCCATCGATGCGGCAAAACAATAAAGCGTGTCTGTAGGCAACACCACCACGGCGCCGGCACGCAAAGCATCAGCCACACGTCTCACTTCCCGCACGTTGGGATTGTCGTTGTATATCTTTACAATCATCGTCAGAGTACTTTTTCGGGGTGCAAAAGTACAAAAAAAATAATACATAGGTGAAAAATTACAAATATATAATTCCTTTCGCAATAAATGCGAGACCTTATCGTTATGGTATAATCATGAGAACTAAAACAACCGTAATATTAGCACTTCTATTGCTGGCGCCCTGTGTGTTGAACGCGCAGAAAGTTCGTTTTGGCAAATACTTCGACGGCAGGACTCTGCGCATCGACTGTGTGCGGGAAGGCTCTGCCAAAGGCGACACCGTATGGGTGAGCCGTTGGGTTGACCGCGAAAACGGGTGGCACGGTTCGCACACCCAGATGCTTGATCCCTTCGACAATGGCGACTACCGCGTAGTGATGCGCGATGCCAAGAGCGGCCGCGACATCTACTCGCGCTGCTACAGCAACCTCTTCCGCGAATACAAAGACACCCCTAAAGGCAAGCAAGGAGTGTCGGCACGTTTCGAAGAGACTCTGCTTCTGCCCATGCCAAAGCATGCGGTGAAGATTGCGCTGCAGAAACGCGACAAGGGCATGCAATTTGCCGACGCCACTGTTGTGGACTTCAACCCTGCGACAGACAAATTGGAGTACAACATGCGTGTCGGCGAGAACCGGCCGCTCGAGATACACGGCGATCCATCAAAGAAAATCGACGTGGTCATAGTAGCCCAAGGCTATGGTGACGAACCACCTCAGAAGGTAGGTGTCGACTTCTACCGCATGAAGGAAATCCTCTTCGGTAAAGAGCCCTTCTCCTCTCACCGCGAGGACTTCAACATCTACGGCGTAGTGGGCGATGTAGAGGCAGACTACAACACCTTCGGCATCGACCGTTACCTGATGACCTTCAGCGTCCACCGACTGCATAACCTTATCGGCATGACCCCATGCGACTTCATCATCATCATGGTCAACGACGCAACCTACGGTGGAGGAGCCATATACAACTTCTACGCCGTAAGTTCGCTGCACCGCATGGCTGAATACGTGCTGCCGCATGAATTCGGCCATCATTTCGGCGGCTTGGCCGACGAGTATGTCGACGAAGACCTCAGCTATGGCAGTCTGCACCGCACCGACTACGAGCCTCTGGAGCCCAACATCACCAATCTCAAAGACTTCGACCACAAGTGGAAAAACATGCTGCCCCCCGGCACACAGGTACCCACACCTGCCAACGACAATGTACCAAAATCCGAATGCGGCCCGATAGGAGTCTATGAAGGCGCCGGCTACTCCTCGAAAGGAGTTTACCGTCCCACGATGCACTGCATGATGCGTGATTACGCGCCTTTCTGCCCCATCTGCATGAAACGTCTGGAAGAGATTTTCCAGCTGTACACTAGATAAGTGATTAGTGATTAGTGATTAGTGAATAGTGATTAGTGAATAGTGATTAGATATTAGAAAAGATTATGCGACGCCTGCTGGTCATAGCCATAATAGCCATGTTGCTGCCACTGTGTACGGTGTCGTGCGACACCGAGGGTTATGTCGACGAACGTACCGTCAGCCTACAGTTTTCGGTCGACACTGTGAGCTTCGACACCGTCTTCACCACCGTAGCCACCATCACCCAGCATGTAAAAGTATACAACCGCAGCAGCAACGACATAGAACTCTCGTCGGTAACCCTCAAGCACGGTCGTCAAAGCCGCTTCCGCCTGAATGTCGATGGCGACACCTCGATGGTGGCGCGCCGGGTGGAACTGCAGGCTGGCGACAGCCTCTTCATCTTTGTGCAGGCCAACATCAATCCCAACGACGAGAACGAGCCCTTCATCAGCACCGACTCCATTATGTTCAGCAACGGACAGTACCTGCCGTTGGCAGCTTGGGGACGCAATGCAGAATATCACCGCATCCCAGCTGACGACGACACGTCGTGGTTCTGTCGCATCGACTGCGCCAACTGGCGCCACGACCGCCCCCATGTGATACTCGACCCCGCGGCGGTGCTCGACGGCAACACGCTGACCCTACAGCCCGGCGACGAGCTGCACTTCGCCGATGGCGCCATGCTCATTATCGACAGCAACGCGACACTCATTGCCAACGGCAGTGCCGACCAGCCCATACTCTTCACGTCGTTGCGCCACGACCCCTGGTACCGTAACATGCCGGGGCAATGGCAGACGGTGTGGTTCTACAACTACAGTATCGGCAACGTAATCAACCATGCAGTAGTTGAGAATGCTGAAGGCGGCCTGCGCTGCTACCCCGGTTCAACGCTCACAGTGAGCAACACCGTGGTGCGCAACTGCTCCGACGCCGGCATCATAGGACAGGACGCCTCTATAAATGGCAACAACCTGCTGGTCTACGACTGTTTCTCCTCGGCAGTGCTTATCGGCGGAGGCAACTATTCATTCAACGCATGCACCTTTGCCGACTACTGGAACTACCGTGACCACAGCCGCGACACAGCCGCTGTCATCGTGTCGAACATCTTCCCCCTGTCGCCCACCGACTACTACGGCGACCACATGCATGCCTCGTTCAACGACTGTATTGTCTACGGCACCTGGACACGCGGCGAGGTGGCCGTCACACAATTCGAAGGACTATCCATGGAAACATCGTTCACCCACAGTCTGATTCGTGGCGGGGCATGGGACGAAGACCCCATGTTCACCGATCCTGCCAACGATGACTACACCCTGCAGGAGGGCTCGCCCGCCACAGGGATAGGTTATAATTTTGAATAATACAGAATACTGAAGATATGTACGAATACTTTCAAGGCAAACTGGCATCGCTGGAACCCACACAAGCCGTCATAGACTGCGGCGGCGTAGGCTACCTGCTGGAGATCACACTCAACACCTACGAAACCCTGCGCCGCAGCGAAAGCGATACGGCAAAGCTCTACGCACACCTCGCCGTGCGCGAAGATGCACAGCAACTATTTGGTTTTGCCGACATGGCCGAGCGTGAGATGTTCCGCCTGCTGGTTTCCATCAGCGGCGTCGGCAACCAGACGGCACGCGTCATGCTGTCATCGCTCACCGTAGACGAACTACGCACCGCCATTCAGCAACAAGACGTCAAGAAAGTGCAACGAGTGAAAGGTATCGGAGCCAAGACGGCCCAACGCATAGTCCTCGAATTAGCCGACAAGATGGGTGCCAGCGGACAACTGCCTGTGACCAGCGGACAGAGTGCTGCAGTCAACCAGGCGCGCGACGAAGCCATGACGGCCCTCACCATGCTGGGCTTTGCCAAACCCGCCGTAGAGAAACTCCTCATGTCCTCCGACTGGAAGAATGCCGACGGCAGTCCGATGACTGTCGAGGATATTATCAAAGTGGGACTTCAACGTCTATAAATCGACAAGAATCCCTGCCCAGGTTTTAGGGATAATAAAATATAAATATAAAATATTAGCAGGGCGATGCAATAAAACACCTCGCCCTGCGTTTATTTTTAGTTAAAACTTAGAAGACCCCATTGAAAACTAAACATATAATAGTAATGTTCCTAACCCTGCTGTGCGGCATCACGATGATGGCACAGACAGACAGCGTGGACTTTACGCCGATGGGGAGCGGCTACACACCGTCGAGCATTACGACAAGCGTGGAGTATGACGCCGCCACGGGAACATACGTGCGGGTGACCAAAGTAGGCAATACGGTGCTGGGGCGCGATTATATGTCTTTCGAAGAATATCAGGACTGGCAGATGGACCAGCTGATGGACAAATACTGGAACGACAAAAAAGAAGGTTCGGTACTGGACAATGCCAGCGGCGGACTGCTAAGCAAGATACCCGGTTTCAGCCAAATCACAGAGAAACTGGCAGGCTTGGACAAGTTGCCGGAGATGTCCATCACTCCAAGCGGCAACGTCGACCTGACATTCCAGCTGGTGAACAACTACCGCAACGACCCGCAGCGCGACGCCAGCGAGCGCAGCGTCACCACCTTCGACTTCGACGAAAACATACGGCTGAACCTACATGCCAAGATAGGCGACCTTATCGAATTCGACATCAACGAGAACACCAAAGCCACCTTCGACTTCGAGAACAAGATAAAGCTCAAATACGAAGGCAAGGAAGACGACATCTTGCAACTGTTCGAGGCGGCCGACATCTCGTTCCCGCTGAACACCACCCTGATACAGGGCTCGCAGCAGCTCTTCGGATTCCACACGAAGCTTAAATTCGGCAAGCTGACCATCGACGCCGTACTGAGCCAGAAGGAAACCTCGACCGAGAACATGCAGGTGAAGGGAGGCGCGAGCAGCCACGAATTCGAAATCAGGGCCGACGAATACGAAGAGAATCGGCATTACTTCATAGCGCAGTACTTCTACGAGAACTACAATAAGGCGATGAGCACGCTGCCCGTTGTAGGGTCGAACGTAAAAATCATACGGCTTGAGGTTTGGCGCACCAATGTAGGCGCCGCCGTGACACAGAACCGCAATATCCTTGCCCTGACCGATCTGGGCGAGAAGAACCCATCCAACTACCGCGTCAGCGGCACAGGTCCACTGATGCCGGCCAACAACAGCAACAACCTGCTGGAACTGATCAACACAGGCGCTGTGCGCAGCATCAACTCGGTAACCAACTACCTGCAAGGCCTCGGCATGACCAGCGGCGTGGACTACGAAAAAGTGGAAAGCGCCCGACTGCTGAATCAGAACGAATACACCTTCAACAGCCAGCTGGGATTTATCACCCTCAACCAGCCACTGAGCAACGACCAGGTGCTGGCCGTGGCATTCCAGTACCAAGTGATAGGCGACACCAACGTATATCAGGTCGGCGAGTTGACCACCGACGGCATCAACGACCCCAACACTCTTATCGTAAAGTTGCTGAAGAGCACCAGCGTGGACACCCACGGCCCTCTGTGGAAATTGATGATGAAAAACGTCTACTTCCTCAAGAGCAGCCAGCTGAGTCGCGATGGATTCCGCCTGAACATCCTCTACGAAGACCCCGACGGCGGTGTCGGCATTGGTTTCTTCACCGAAGGGCCGCAGAGCGGCAAACCGCTGATAGAAGTGTTCGGCATGGACCGCATGGATGCATCGCAGAGCTACTACTACGCCGACGGTGTGTTCGACTGGTTCGACTCGGCGGCCTTCAAAGGCGGCCTTATCCAAGCCAGCACCGGACGTATCTTCTTCCCTTATGTCGAGCCATTTGGACGCGACCTACGCACGATACTTGGCGACAACGCCTTCGCCGACCAATACTGCTTCGACTCGCTCTACACCATGACACAGACATTGGCACGCCAATATGCCGACCGCAACAAATTCTACCTCGAAGGCTACTACACCTCGAGCGTCAGCGGCGAGATATCGCTGGGCTACAGCGTCACACCCGGGTCGGTGACTGTCACCGCCGGCGGCATGCCTCTGATAGAGAATGTCGACTACACCGTCGATTACACTATGGGTACTGTGCGCATCATCAACGAGAGCATCCTCTCTTCTAACACTCCCATCAGCGTAAGCTCAGAGAACAACTCGTTCAGCATGACTACCAAGCGCATGCTTGGCCTGCACCTGAACTACGAGTTCGAGCCCAACTTCAACCTGGGAGCTACAGTGATGAACTTGCACGAGAAGCCGATGACTCAGAAGAACAACTTCGGCGACGAGCCTACCAGCAACACCATCTGGGGTCTGGACCTGAACTACAGCCACGATGTGCCGTTCATCACAAAACTCGTCGACCTGCTGCCCGGTATCGAAACCAAAGCGCCCTCAAAACTAAGCCTTACGGCCGAGTTTGCCCACTTCATCCCCGGTATGAGCAGCACCGGCAGCAAAGAAGGCAGCGTAAGCTATGTGGACGACTTTGAAGGAGCCGAAAGCAATATAGACCTAAAAAGTGTGACGTCATGGTTCCTTGCAAGCACACCTCAGGACTACCGTTCGGCCATGCCCATGTTCCCCGAGACGGATCCTGCAAGCGGAATAGCCTACGGCTTCAACCGAGCCAAACTGGCATGGTACCGCATCAGCAACGACTTCTATGAAAAGGGGCGCCGTCCCTCGAACATCACCGACGACGACCTGTCGATGCCCTACGCTCGCCGTATCTATGAGCAGGAGGTGTTCCCCAACAAACAACTTGCCGCCGGACAGCAACAGAACATCTACGAACTGAATATGGCGTTCTACCCCACTGAGCGCGGTCCATACAACTACGATGTGGCGCCGTCTGCCTACAGTGCCGGTATCAATGCCGACGGACGGCTGGAACAGCCCGCAAGCCGTTGGGGCGGCATCATGCGCAAACTCGACTACACCGATTTCGAGTCGCAGAACATCGAGACACTGGAGTTCTGGCTCATGGACCCGTTCATCGAGAACCCGACACACAGCGGTGGCAAACTCTATATCAACCTCGGCGACATCAGTGAGGATATCCTTCGCGACGGCCGCAAACAGTTTGAGAACGGACTGCCCATCAGCGCCACCGTGGTCAACGTGGACACCACCATCTGGGGTCGTGTGCCGACGACACAGCCCATCGTCAACGCCTTCGACAACGAAGAGTCTTCGCGCATGTACCAGGATGTAGGCTACGACGGTCTTGGATCCACCCACGGGTTAAACGACGAGCGCACCTTCTTCTCTTGGTATGTCGATGCTGTTGCTGCGCGCTTCGGCGAAGAGTCGGAAGCCTACCAGAAGGCCTCCGCCGACCCGAGTGCCGACGACTTCCGCTACTTCCGCAGCAGCTACTACGACGAAGCCGATGTCAAGGTAACCGACCGATACAAGCTGTACAACAATGCCGAAGGCAATTCCCCCGTCGACAGCGACAGCGAAGAGGACTATATGACCTCCGGCTCGGCCTACCCCAACGTCGAGGACATAAACCGCGACAACACGTTAAGCGAAGCCGAGAACTACTACCAATACGTGATAGACCTGCGTCCCGGTGAAATGCAGATTGGCCGCAACCACATCGTAGACATCCAAGAGGCCCGCAACGTGCAGTTGGCTAACGGCGAGTCGACAACATGCAAATGGTATCAGTTCCGCATCCCCATCAGAGAGCCCGACGAGAAGGTGGGCAACATCAACGGCTACCAGTCGATACGTTTCATGCGTATGTTCCTCAACAAGTTCGAAGAGCCCATCATCCTGCGTTTTGCCACACTCGATCTGGTCTACTCGACATGGCGCAAATACAGCGAGGAGTTGCTCCAGCCTGGCGACTACCCCACCGGCACCACCGAGGAAACCTCGTTCAGCATCTCAACTGTGAACATCGAAGAGAACGGCAGCCGCCAGCCTGTGCCCTACGTACTTCCTCCAGGAATCGAGCGCGAGCAGTGGTACTCGACAAGCAGCAGCTACACCGAACTCAACGAGCAGGCCATGGTGCTCGACGTGAACGAGCTTTCGAGCGGCGACGCAAGGGCCATCTACCGCTCCTCCGGCTACGACCTGCGCTACTACGGTCACCTCAAGATGTTCGTCCATGCCGAAAAGAAATACGCCACCGACCAACTCGAAGACGGCGACCTCTCCCTCTTTGTCCGCCTCGGCTCCGACTATACGAACAACTACTACGAATACGAACTGCCTCTGCAGTTCACGCCATGGTACACCCCGAGCGACGACCCATACGCAATATGGCCCATAGCCAACAATGTGGATATCGATATACAGAAGCTGACCGACATCAAGACCAACCGTAACATAAAGATACGCTCCGGCGAAGGCGGCTACTCCCCCAGCCTGCTCTACAGCGAGACTATTGAAGGACGTCGTTACACGGTGCTCGGCAACCCCAACCTTGGCAAGGTAAAGGTCATCATGATTGGTATCCGCAACCCGAAGAAAGAAAGTCTCACCGACGGCAACAACATGCTGCCGAAATCTGCAATTGTGTGGATCAACGAGCTGCGACTGAGCGACTACATCAATAAGGGCGGCTGGGCTGTCATGGCACTGGCACGCACTAATCTGGCCGATGTTGGCAACCTCTCGCTATATGGTTCCTACACCACCGCCAACTTCGGCAATCTGGAGGATCCACTCATAAAGGAGGAATTGGTCAACACTTTCAACTTCCAGACGACATTCGACATGGAGATGGGCAAGTTCCTGCCCGAAGAGTGGGGACTCAGAATACCTCTCTACCTCGATTACAGCCGCGAGATAGGAAGCCCTGAATATAATCCCCTCAATCCAGACGTGCTTCTTTACGACGATCTGCAGACCTATCAGACCAAGGACGAACGCGACAGCGTGAGGGACATGACTCAACGCCACAAGTCGGCCACCAACCTGACACTCTCCAACGTGCACAAGGACAGGGTGGGCAAAGGAGCGCTGAAACAGCACTTCTATGACATTGAGAACTTCTCGCTCTCCTATGCATACAGCCGCGAACGTATGTCGGACGACGAAGTGGACCATTACAACAAAGACCAGCACCGCGGCGGACTCACATACAGTTACGCCCTCCAGCCCAAAGAGGTGAAGCCTTTTGACAAGGTCAAGCTGTTCAAGGGCAAGAGCTGGAAGATTATCAAAGACTTCAACTTCTACTATCTTCCCACTAACCTGTCTTTCTCCACCGAAATCTACCGCGACTTCGAGGAGACGCTGTTGCGCAATAAGAGCGCCGCCCGCGTCATCATCAAGCCGACAGTCTTCAAGCAGTTCACCTGGCAGCGCACCTACGGCCTCAACTACGATCTCTCCAAGGCCTTCCGCATCCAGTATTCCGCCAATGCCAACGCCCGTGTCGACGAGCCGATAGGACGCATCGAGACCGCCTCGGCCACCGACTCCATCTGGCGCTCCATCGCCAACGGCGGTACTATGCAGAACTTCCAGCAGACGCTCTCAGTCAACTATGAGTTGCCTATCAACAAACTGCCTTATCTTGACTTCCTACGTGTGCCGCTAAGTTACCGCACATCCTACAACTTCCAGGGCACCACCGAAGCCCTTGCCTCGCAGGGCTCCGTGTTGCAGAACACCACCACCTTCCAGGCTTCGGCTGCCGCCAATTTCAACACGCTGTACAACAAGATACCACTCCTGAAGAAAGCCAACCAGGCCAAACAGCCGCAGCGGAACAACCGCAACCCGCGCAAACCGGCAAAGACGCAGAAAGCGCTCTCCGCACAGGACTCCATCGCCGCTGCCGACAGCCTGCGACATGCCAAGTTCATGGAGGCCCTGAAGGAGGTAGGTTATTTTGCGCTGCGGTTCGTCAGCGGGGTCAAGAACGTCAACATCCAGTACAACATCAACGACGGCTCCCGTCTGCCAGGCTATATGGGCAGTCCCGTCGTGGTCGGCCTT
>JAEEGG010013598.1_pt1 | contig 17385 bp, 11 predicted proteins | sample 9134161 | NCBI WGS metagenome assembly JAEEGG01 (sample SAMN16246543, study PRJNA631951) | gut metagenome | biome: gut microbiome; feature: rumen; material: CR-attached | host: Bos | place: Iran: Karaj | collected 2018-10 | reverse complement strand
GGTGTTCAAAGCCCACCGCCGAAGAAAGCCACGGGTTGTAGAAGAATACGTCGAGGTAGCCGTCGCAAACGAGAACGCCGTCCTTGTTGCGCGGGTAGATGCGGTAGGGGCGTGTCGTGTCGATGTCGGTGTTGCTGCAGCCGGTCCATTCGGTACCGCCCAGCTTGCGGAACTTGTCGGCCTGCGTCGGCGAAAGAATGGTGAACTTGATGCCTGCCTTGATGAGTTCCACCACCGTCTCGAAGTTGATGGCGGTTTCGGCGAGCCACATGGCTTCGGGCATGCGTCCGAAGTGGAACTTAAAGTCTTCGATGCCCCAGCGGATCTGGGTTTTCTTGTCCTCTTGCGAGGCGAGCGGCATGATGATGTGGTTGTAGACCTGGGCAATCGCGTTACCGTGGCCTTTCAGACGTTCTGCACTCCGCTTGTCGGCTTCCTGGATGCGCTTGTAGGTATCCGGCGTGTTCGTACGGATCCATCCCATGAGGGTCGGCCCCATGTTGAAGCTCATAAAATCGTAGTTGTTGACAATATCGACAATGCGCCCGTTCGGCGAAAGAATGCGGCTCGCGGAATTGGGGCTGTAACACTGGCTAGCAATGCGGTCGTTCCAGTCGTGGAAAGGGCGTGCGCTGGGCTGGTTCTCGATGACGCCTGTCCAGGGGTTTTCGCGTGGCGGCTGGTAAAAATGACCGTGAATCGTAAAGTAAAGGGGGTGCTTCTTTTCCATGAGCGCAAAAATAGAAATTTAGTAGGCAGTGGGCAGTGGTTGTTGGCTAGAAAGGTTACGAAACTTTCACCGTATGAGGGGAAGACTAGCAAACGGAAAAGCCCTTGTTTTGCAGATAGGGATTTTCATTTGACACCCCTGGAGTCGGATGTCTGTGCGGATTTTATTGTGATTGTAGATAAAGTAAATGTTGTGCTTGTGGGCTGATTTCGAGTGTAAATTTTTCTTATGTTGGCAACCTGTTAGTTGCTGCAAACAGTTGTTTGCAAAATTCGGCCATTTTCGAAAATGGGCATTTTTATTTGATAGATTTGCTCTCCTGAACTTAAATGGAGTTTGTAAATGAATATCAAACCTTTTGACGATCTTGACATTACCGACCCGATTATGTTTGGACTTGTTTTTAGCAACAAGCATATTGCGCAACCATTCATCGAACACTTGCTGAACATCAAAATCGATCACCTGGAAACTCCGGTTCCGGAGGCAGTTTTGAGCTATGACGCAGAACACAAGGGCGTCCGCTACGACGTCTTTGCACGGGAAACCGACAAAAACGGCGAGGCAATTCGTTCCTTTGATTTGGAAATGCAGATGGTAGATACCAAGGAACTCCCGCAGCGTGCCAGGTACTATCAGAGCGTGGGCGACGGCGTTGCACTTTCGAAGGGTGGTTTTTATACCAGTCTCAAGGAACAGTACATTATCTTCTTGTGTCCCATGGACATTTTTGAATGCGGACTTCCGGCATATCATTTCGAAAATAGGGCCAAAGAGGACGCTAACATCACTTTGAATGACCGCACCTTCAAAAATTTTTATATCTTTAAAAGGTACGAAGATTTTACAGACCCGGTTGTCAAAGCGTACATGAAGTATTTTGCGACTAGGAATGTTGATTCTCATGAAACCAAAACCATCAACGACCAGGTGTCTTATTACAAAGCCGACACTCTCATAAGGAACAAGTATATGACTTACGAATACGACCTTCATGAAAGCGAGGAAAGAGGTAAAGCTAAAGCTAAGCTTGAAATGGTCGATGCAATGCTCGCGAATCCGAAATTTACGAATGAGGACATTGCTGCTATTTCAGGGTTTCCGCAAGAAGAAATTCAGAAGCGCAGGGCGCTTCGCGAACAAAAACGTTAAGCTAAGTCAGTTTCTGATTTTTATCTATTTTAAGGCGTACTGCGGCTAAGGCCCCTAAGCCTGTGCTGAGCTTATCGAAGCAAAGGGCCGATGCGCTGTCGAAACTTACACGTCATTGCACAAGTGCATGACTGCTTCGGCTCGGCAATAGAACTCGCAAGCGGTTCTGCAGCTCTCGCCTTGCATGTCATTGCGAGCGTAGCGAAGCAATCTCTAGTAGTAATGTTAGCTTCAGAAGATAAGCTCGTATCGCTCACATGGCATCGGGCTTTGCCCGACGAATGTTCGCTCAACGACTTATCTTCTTACGCGTTATTCTTCGTCTTTTATGCAACGAACTGAGAAACCAAAGGCATTATTGCCTTCACCTAGGAGAGCATTGCTCTCTCCTAGGTACCAATAGTAGGCGTAATTGGTACTGTGTTCAGTGGCACTCCAGAAGTATACTCTAGAGCCAACGCCTTGGAAACTGCCACTGTAGTAGCCTACAGGAAGCGCGGAGAATCCGTATTCGTCGATTGCCTTAGTCCATTCAGGGAAATTCTTCGCTTGCATCGCTTTGTGGCTTGCGCCCATGGAAGAATACAGAGTTTCCCATTCATTGCTGCTAGGAATGTGCCATCCTGTGGGACAGATTCCGCGTACTTGATTCGGCAAATCGCATGTTTGTTCTTTAAATCCACAGTTTTTTCCTTTTTTCTTCCAGTAAACGGAATCGATTGTAGCGCTCCAGGTATAATGCCGTCCATACTTTTCGCAACTGTCAAGATTATTGTTATAACACCAATTTCTATTCAACATACTAGGATAATTTATGCTATCTGCATAATTCAAATTCTCCGCTATCCAAGTCTGTTCTCCAATTTTAACGGTACGATAAATTCGACCGTCGCGTTCATCGACTAATTTTCCGTATGAAACGGATTCGTTTCCGTAGAATCGTTTCCATTCATTACCATAGCAGAAATATGCGTAACCGGTATTTACACTACCGTGAACGATTTTCCCAAATTCTGAACATTCTAGTTTATTGGTGTCTTTATAGAGGTCTATTTCGAGTTGTGTTGCATTACGCCATATCTTAGAATCACATATGGCCCACGGGTTGTAATTGCTCTTTACCCATGTTGGATTGTCTTGCCGTTTTAATACAGTATTTTGCCGTAGAGCGGTGCATCCGCCCAGTCCGAGCGAACAGTCTGATTCGTTGCCGAGACGCCAGGTGCTATCTTCGAAGACGTAACAGTAAGTTGTATTTATCGCACCCCATTTGCTATCTCCGTCTTTTCTTGCCGCCCATGGCTTATTCTTTTCGTAGTTGTAGGTATCCTTTTCTAGGTCTGTAGCGATTCTCCAAGAACCGTCAAATATATAGAGCGTAGAAGATATTACTCCTGCACGAATTTCTCCATTTTTCCCTGCCGCCCATGGCTTATTTTTTTCGTAGTTGTAGGTATCCTTTTCGAGATCTGTTGCTAATCGCCAGGAACCGTCGAATGTATAGAGCGTTGTTGAAAAAACTGCGCCATTACGAAGTTCTCCTTTTTCCCCAGCACCCCAAGGCTCATTTTCGGAATAATCGTAGGTGTCTTTCTCTAAATTTGAAGCCTTTCGCCATCCGTTATCATAGATATAGTGAACCCCAGTAGCCTGCCCAAGACGAATTTCTCCGTCGAAACCGTCTCCATCGCGATTCAGGTAATACAGGTCGTCGCCATAGGCGTAATTGTCGCCATCGTAATCGTTGATGTTGTTGCGTTCGCCAATGTCTGAACAGGCGGTGAGGAGAATGGCTGCAAGGATCCCTATTGCCACACCTTTCGGTAAGCTCACTTCGGCGGTTCGGCCCTTCGACAGGCTCAGGGACCTTTTTGAAATTTCGGCGGTTTGGCCCTTCGACAGGCTCACTTCGACCAGGCTCAGTGCAGGCAGGGACCTTTTTGAACTCCGCTCGGGGACCTTATTTTGGCTAGTGGGCTTGCGATTCAACTTCAAAAATTCCTTTTTCATCATGCCCCTCCTAAAATACAAAGAATACCACTGCGCCGGCGGCCATAAGGCCAGAGCCGATCCCATAGAAAATGTTTCGCCACTTTCTAGCGTTGGTTATTTTATCCCATTGATCGCTATAGAAAGACTGATCGTCCGTTGTTGCATCTTCATAGCGGGCGCGTTCCTGGGAGAGTTCTATATTCTGGTAGACTCCCGCTCCCAGGAAAAGAATGCCTGCAGCGGCAAGGCCCAATGCCACGGGTCTCGTGATTTTTGAACGTTCTTCTTTTTGGGCTGCTTCGCGGGCGGCTTTTTCTGCGGCAAGCTTTTCTTCTAGGCGTTTAGCTTCGGCAATAGAATCGGCTCTCAGTTCTTCTGCCGTGGGCTTTGCCTTAAGCAAGTGGTGAACAATTTCCAGTTTATCTTTTGAAGACCAGTCGGTAATGACCGTTTCGCGGAAACCTTCTTCGCCTGCTTCTATTTTGGCACACGTTGGAACTTTGCCTAGGTACGGTGTTCGTCCTGCAACAAATCCGTTGACCCATATCGGTACGTCGCGCATGACGCCCTTGTAGTCTGTAACGAGGGAGAGCATTCCCGTGGCGGCGTCCATCGAGGCGTTCACCGTGATGGTTTTGTGGCTGAGTACGTTGACCTTGAATTTCTGGGGAACAAAGCAGTTGTGAATAAACTCTACGTTATGTTCTCCTGGAGGAAGTTCCCAGTTTCCTCGAGCGTACTTTCGGCCTTCCTTGATGGACTGCCCGTCGATTTTGATGACGAGGTCTGCTTCGGAGCCGATGTTTTCGTTTAATAGCGGTTGAATATCCAAAGTTCCAAAGGTGCTTGCTACCACCTGTGTGAAAAGTTCCTTCGATTTTAGGCGTATTTCGTTTTCTAGGGTGGCTATGTTGGGCGCCTTGGAGCTGAAACTCCCGAGTAGTTTGTTTCCGGCGGTTTCGTAAAGCTCTACGGTGATGGTCAGGTCCGTGTCGAATCTGCCGACGTGTCCTTGCGCAATGTAGTCGGCGGAAATGTTCTTACCCGTTTCAACGAGACATTCGCCTTCGCAATCTTCGAGAGCCTTTCCCGGTGGAAGCATCGCGCTGATGTTTTCGCGGGTCATGATGATGTAGTTCTGTTCGGCAGGGAGAGCCTTGACCGCTTCTGACCGGAGTACGTCGGTCAGGTACTGCTTTTCTTCGAGCGTGATGACGCCTTTAGGGGCGGTCGTTTCTAGAACCGCTACATGGGTGGCAAGCGCCGGGACTGCCAAGAGTATGAGCCTAGTCAAGAAATTCTTCATAAAATGCGCCTTACAAAGTACAAGAGCTTTTTTCGTATAAAAAATAATTCCAAAATTGTAAAACAGTACCACTTTTTTATGGGGTTACAGGTTCTAGGGGGAGGCCTTGCTGCTAAAATAAACAAAAAATCGCGAAAAACGTAATTTTTCGCGATTCTGCATATTCCGATTTGGAATAACGTTTGGTGTTATTTCACCCTGATTCTTTGGGCGTAGCTTGCGTTTCCGATTTTCGCGCGGACAATGTAGTTGCCGCTTGCAATGCCGCCGAGGTCGAATTGGAGCGTCCCTGCGGGGAAATTTCCATTGGCTAGGCTTGCGACTTTATGTCCGAGCATATCGAAAAGGGCGATGCTTGTGCGGCTTGCCTGCGGAAAGGCAATGCTTAGATTTCTGCCCTGCATCTGGATGGTTACGTTGTTGGCGGTGATTCTTTTCGGGGCGATTGCGCTTGGGGCAATGATGGCGCCTTCGCTACTGGTGTCGGCTACGACTTTGTCCCAGCCGGGCATATCGTCGAGGGCGATAATGCGTTCGTCGTCCAGGTTCCGTTTCCACATTTCGGTCGAGGTCTTTTCCAGGAAGTTTCCGCTCCAGGTCTGGCTCCATGTCATCCAATAGCTCCAATAGGCCTTGTCCTCGGCAATGCTGTCGATATCGGGGATGGCGCCGTTTTCACTCAGGGCAATCATCTTGTTCGTACCCACGTCGCTTACGATTTTGTTGAAATAGTTTGCTCCAGAGTTGTGGTCATCCATCGGGTTATAGATATCGACTGCGACAATGTCCACGTATTCGTCGCCGGGGTACCATGCGGCGTTCAGGGCGGAATAGTCATAACCGAGAGACGGGTCGGTATTGATGTTCCACACCCAAATGAGGTTCTTGAGTCCGTTGGTGCCGACCATGCGGTTGAATACCAGGCGGTACAGCTGTACGTAGCATTCGGCGCTGCCGACGCCCCACCAGAACCAACCACCGCTCGCTTCGTGGAGCGGACGCCATACGACGGCGATTCCCTTTTCCTGCAGTTGCTTGAAGTAGCCCGAAACAATATCTACGTCGGCGACGATGTCCTTGTATTCCTGCGAGGTCTCGTCGATTTCCTTGCACTGAGCGTCCTTGAAGGCCTTGGTGTAGTTAAAGCAGGTATTGGTGTTCGAGGTTCCCATGACAGTATCGGTACAGCCGCTCGCGTTGAACCCGTTGTTGGGATAAGCGTCCTGGGTATAGAATACGGTGTCTTTGCCGACTTTCCAGTGCCAGGTATAGGTCGGGATGCCGCCCATTTTCCAAAGTTCTTCGGTCATGAGCAGATTGTTTTCGGTGTAGCCCTTGAACCAGCCTTCTTCATGGTGGCCGCCTGCGGCAAACAGCATGTCGAAGCCGCCAATGGCGGGGTAATGGCCGCTATGCTTGTAGAATTCGTCGATGTCCGTCTGGCCTTTCCACGAGACTTCTGTGTCGGAGAACTTGCAGGAGTCTGCGGGGGTGCAGCCACCGGGCGGAATGAGCCGCATGTTGCCGTAGTCGTAGTTGAAATTCTGGTCGCTGATCATCATGCCGCTGATGGTCTTCTTTAAGAAGTTATCGCGGAGGAAGGTCTTGACCTTCATTGCGCTTTCGGTGGCGTTCGGGGTCACCGGCAATGCGCTGATGTTGAATTCGGGGTCCGGGTGGCGTTCCAAACTTAAGTAATCAATACCTGCTTTGCTAGCGGCTTTGATTTCTATAATATGTGAAATGCCTGCTTTTAATTTGACGCTTCCTTCTAGAAGAAATTCCTTGTTGTTGTAGGTTCCTGTTGTGGTTGAATACTGCCCCAACTCATTATCATCTACAGTAACGCTTGTATTGTTGCTGACATACAGATCCTGTATCCATAAGTGGATTCGTAAATCGTACATGGCGGTTTCCGTGACTTCGACGGAAAACTGAATGGCTGACGCTTCAACGAATTTGCCTCCAGAAACGTCAATCGTCTTGGTTGTGTCGTAGATTTGCCAACCTTTAGACATGTCAGTTTCATAGACTTTGGAGGCTTCCACAATCGAGGCGGCATCGATTCCTTCGATGTCTTCTGCTTCGTATGTGGTGGGGGTGGCGAACGCAGACGACGCGCCCATTGCGCCCATAGTTAATGCGGTGCAAAAGACCGCCGTGAATTTACATCCCATAACAACACTCCTTTTTTTTGCTTTGCCCCCCCTTACGTCATCCTCGACCGTCAAGGAGGGGGTCCATTTTACTTTACCTGAATTCTTGTGTTCTGCGAAAATCCGTTCCCCTGCATTTTTACAATATATTGCCCGGCTGCGATTCCGTTCAGTTTAATGCATGCGTTTGCGCCATTAACAATGCGGTTCATCACCTGATGGCCCTGCATGTCGAAAATCGAGACCTTTGCCGTTGAAGCGTTCAGGTTTACCTGTAAATCATGACCGACAAGTCGGATTGCGGGGGAAGCTATTTTCGCGGGGGCGATTAGGGTCGTCTCCATTTCGTAATTATCCCAGCCGGGCATGTCTTCGAGCGTCAGGGTATAGCTGTTGTTCATGACCGTGTTCCAGCTTTCGGCCGTATTGTCGTTGGCCCAACCTTCCATCGCGTAGTCGCCATACCACGGCATAAACCAGCTCCAGTTCGCGCCATCAGCCTTCATTTCGTCGGGATAGGGCACAGAACCATTTTCGCTGAGCGTTACAATCTTTCTGCCGCCGAACAATTCCTTGACGGTTTCAAAGCTGCCCACAAGGCTAGAGTGGTTCACTTCGCGCGGGTAGTAATAGTAGTCGCGGCCAACTACGTCTACGTATTCATCGCCAGGGTACCAGTCGAGAGCATCGCTTGCTTCATCGGTGGTCCACACCCAAATCAAGTTGTGCAGGCCTTTCTGGTTCACGAAGATGTCGAACATGAGCTTGTACAAAGCAACGCACGGCTTGGCGCCATCGGTGCCCCACCAGAACCACTTTCCGCTTGCTTCGTGAAGCGGACGCCAAAGAACGGCTACGCCTTCTTTTTGCAAAGTCAAAAGCGAGTCGGCGATCATTTCCATATCGCGGACCATTGCCTTGTATGCTTCGCTATCGGTTTTCCACTTGCCGGTGCTTTCGTCGTAAGCCTTGTTGATGCTGAATTCTGTGTAAGAGGTCTCGTTGCCTGATTGCGTATAGAACGCTTCGATTTTGTGCGTCGGGTCTTTCCAATGCCAGTTGAATTGCGGAATGCCGCCTGCTTTCCAGACGGTCTTTGCCATTTCGAGCGAAGCGTGCGTGTAGCCCTGATGCCATTGCTGATCGGAATTCAAACCCGATGCATGCAAAAAGTCGAAGCCTACGAGAACCACGTTCTTGCCGCTCGCTTCGTGGATATATTTGAGTTCGGTTTGCGTTTCGTAGTTTTGCGGGGTGTACTGGCCGTCATTTTCAAACGGGCGTTCCGTCATGACGCCGCTAATCACGTGCTTGCCGAAATTGGTGAGCAAGAAATTGTAGAGCTTCTGTGCGCTTTCGGTCGGTTCTGGCGTGACAGGAGTCGGAGAAATGCTCCACGGACTTGCCTCGTATTCCGTGAGTTCAATGTAGTCGAGGTTGACGTAACCCCAGCTGTGGATAATGCCTATTTTGTTTTCGCCTGCAGCGAGCTTGATTTTGCCCGCACCTTTGATGGTCGTGAATTCGTCGGAAATTCCAAAAGAAATCTGCCCCGCAGAAATATCGTTGACGGTCAAGTTCTGGATTTTATTGGTCGAATTCGATGGCAACTGGTATGTGGCCCAAAGCGTGTAATAACCTGATTCGGGGACAGTCACTTTGAACTCCAAATCGCCGTCTTTCATGTCAACGGACTTTCCGCCCGAAGCTTTGGCATCTGTGATGACGACGACTTTGTGGTCGTTGGCGAGAACTGCGTCTTCGGCTTCTAAACGGATGGGGGTGGCGGCAAAGGTGAGCGTTGCAAAAGTGGCCGTTGCAACTGTCAGGGCAAAAGTCTTATGCATCATTATACAATCTCCAGGCAGGGCTTATCTTTCTTAAAATAGTTTAATTTCGCGCGTTGCGGTTGTTTGTCGCCTAAAAAGAAGAATCCCCGCGGACAACCATGGGTTAATCCGCAGGGATTCAAGGAGTCAGAATGAAAAGGGTGTTGGAAAACTCATTTTAGTTGCCGTTTCCGACCACGCTTGCTTCGACGAAACTGCCTTGTTCTACCGTGATTTTCTGGGCGGCATCAAAGTCGTTGATGACCGTAGCCCCGTCGACGGTGACGGCGTCGTAGTAGACGGTTCCGCTGAAGCCTTCGGCGTAGATTTCGATGTAGACCTTAGAAACGTTACCCATGAAGGCGGCGTAGTCGTCACCCGTGAGCACGACGTTTTCTTTGACTTCTTCGCCGTCGACGACCTTTGTCACGGACTTAGCTGTTGTCGTAAGGTCGATTTCGCAGGTGGTTTCCTGGCCTGCGTTCACCCAGCAACCTTCGGGTTGAGCCCATGCCCAGTCCGGTTCGCCCGTGAGGAAGGCTACCGTGAACCAGATGCCGGAAAGCTGGTTGGTGTTGTAGACCTTCATGGTGAGTTTCTGTGCAGAAGACATATCCGGGATATTGCTGTCGAGAATGACGACGTTGCCCTTTGCGGTTTCACCGTCTGCAGCGGAGAGCTTTGCCTTCAGCCAGCCGTTTGTTTCGAGGTCTGCGGGGTAAACTTCTTCGATGTTGCGAGCGGTGTCAAGCGTTCCGAGTTCGTAGCCGACTTCGCAGGCGGCGACCGGCGTTGTAGAAATGGTGTAGCTGTCCCAGCCGGGCATGTTTTCGAGACTGATGGTGCAGGGGCTTTCCATGTTGGCTTTCCAGACTGCTTCAACCGTGTGGTCGAGGTACTTGCCGTCCCAAGTCTGGTACCACGGCATCCACCAGGCCCATTTGGTTTTGCTTGCGGCCATCACGGACATGTCGGGAATCGGGCCGTTTTCAGAGACGGCGAACATCTTGCCGTTGCCGTAGTTTGTCGTAAGTTCGGCATAGGCCTGGGTGTACTTGCTGCTGTAATCCCACACTTCGTAAATGTCGAGGCTGATCACGTCGTACTTGCTTGCACCCGGGTTCCAGTCGGTGTCCTTGGCATATTCGGGGTTCCATACCCACACGAGGTTCTTAACGCCCTTTACAGAAACCATTTCGTCATAGACTAAGTTGTAAAGAGCCTGGAAGGCGGCGCCACCCTTGGTGCCCCACCAGAACCACTTGCCGCTTGCTTCGTGGAGCGGGCGGAAAATGGCTGCCACACCGGCTTCCTGCAGACCGAGGAACATGTCGGCGATTTCGTCGATGTCGCTAACGAGCTGCTTGTAAGTTTCGGATTCGGTATTCCAGGTGCAGTTTGCGGTGCAGTTGGGGTCTGCAAAGCCCTGAGTGAAATCAAATTCGGTAAATTCGCTTGCGTTGCCGGACTTGGTGTAGAATGCGTCGATTGCATCGCTCGGGTCTTTCCAGTGCCAAGTGAAGGCAGGAATACCGCCCTGGCTCCACAGGTCCTTGGCGGCATCGAGAGCCATTTTCGTGTAGCTCTGGTACCAAGCATCGCTACCCTTTACGCCGGTGGCGAACAAAAAGTCGAAACCGACGAGGGCGGGGTATTTGCCGGAATGTTCGTTGAACGAGACAACGTCGGGAAGTTCCTTGACGGTAGCGGTGCTCACGTCACCGGTCATCACGCCGGAAACGGTCTTTACGCCGTAGTTCGTGGCAAGGAAGTTGTAAAGCTTCTGGGCGCTTTCGGTGGCACCCTCGGTCACGGGCTGGTAGCTGAACGAACCGGGTCTTTCGGGGGGATTCTGGCCGTTGTCGGGGTTGTTTGCCGTGGAGTCTTTTGTTGCGGTAGAATCGTTGACCGCCGTGGAATCGCTGGGGTTGGTCGCGGTCGAGTCGCTCGGGGTCACGGTCGGATTGTCGTCGACGGTGTCTGTTGGGTCGACGCTGTTGCTCGAATCGTCGGAACAGGCGATAAACGTGGTGGCGAGAGCTGCAAGGCCCAGGCTAAAGACGGTTTTTCTGATACTCATAGTAAGACTCCTTTAATTTCGACTAGGAAAATAGGTTATAAAGTGGTGAATTCAAAGAACTTTTTGACACCTGTTGAACAAAACGTTGGGGTTTTCTCAACAAAAAGTCCGTCGGGGAAGACGGACTTTGAAAAATGCTTTTTTCGCCTTTTTGGGCCAATTTTAGGGCCGAAACTTTAGAGCTCGATGCCCTGTTTTTCGTGGAAATTGAATCCGAACGTGAAGGAACGTTCTTCGCCGGGAGGAATCACAATCAGGCCACGGTGGTGGTTTAGCACGTCGGGCTCGGAGGTCATGGGCTCGATGGCGATGCTCATACGGTCGGGCGGGGTATAGATCTGGATGGCGTTGTACTGTTCGTGGCCGGCCTTTTGCCAGATGTCAAGCTCGTAGCGGTCGCTTTCGAGTTCGGCGTGGACATTGTTGATAAAGTCGGAGTCGGCGGCGTTCAGCTCGGCAACTTCCTTTTCAAGGCAGAAACAGTCGTTGATAAATTCGTCGTAGATCTTGCGTCCGTTGGTGAACCTTGGGTCTTCCTTGTATTCCCCGGTGGGAATGTCGGCCTTGTCCAGAAGGGCTCGCGATGTTTTCGGGAGTTTCAGGGTAAGGTTGTCGATTTTTTCACCCAAGGTGAAGTAGGGGTGCCAGCCTTCGGAATAGGGCATGTCGGTTTTGCCGATATTCTGTACGGTCGAGGTGACGGAGACGCTTTCACCTGTAAAGGTGATGGAGTTCGTGGCGCGGAAGGGGAACGGGAAACCGGCGAATGCACCCGGCCAGTCGCAGGTGAATACGGCGGTGCAACTTTGCGAGTCGCTTTCGTAACTTTCGAACAGCCATTCCTTGTCTTGCAGGAATCCGTGCAGGGCGTGCGGAGCCCAACTTACGTTGTTCACAAGCTTGTATTCGTTGCCTTTCCAGTTGAACTTTGCAAAGGCGGTTCGTCCGGCGAAGGGGGTGAGTCTGCACCCGGCGTTCGTATCGGGGGCTGTTTTCCGGAGAACGGATTCGTCCTGGTAGCCGAACAGCAGGTTGAGCGAAGAAGATGTGCGTGTGTTCAGGGCGTTGTCTACGGGGACGCGCCATGCGTTGAGTCCGCAACCGTAGCCGCTCAGGATTTCGATTTCAGCTCCGTCTTCGCGCTGCAACACAAAGCGGGGGAGCGTTCCCAATGGACGAAAAATCAGCTTAAATTGATTCATATAGAGCTAATCTATAAAAAATCGGGAAAAAATGTGTCATTGCAATAATCATGTAAGAAAATAAACCCTTACGTTGTGATGCTTTGCACAGGGGGTGTGTTCCCTAAGTGCCTATCCAATAACCATTTTGGGGCTTTGTCGCTAAGTTCTGTCAACTTTTTTTTATATTTCGGGGTATGGATTCTCTGACGATCGTTGCACCGATGACGCCAATGGGCGTGAGTGCCGTGGCTGCACTCCGTGTGAGTGGTTCGCAGGTGCGTCGTGTCGTTGCGGAACTGTTCGGGGAAAAGGCGGCATCTTCGCTTGTCCCGCGAATGGCGAATTTGGGGACCGCTCGCGATCCCAAGTCGCACAAGGTGCTCGATAGCCTATTGTACATTTACTTTGCGGCCCCGAATTCGTACACCGGTGAAGATGTGCTGGAACTTTACCCGCACGGAAACCCGCTAATCGTTCGCGATTTGTTGCAGGCGATTCGTGGCATCGAAGGCGTTCGCCTGGCAGAACCCGGTGAATACACGCGCCGCGCTTTCCTGAACGGAAAAATGGATTTGACCCAGGCCGAATCGGTGGCAGACGTCATTCACAGCGCAAACCGTGCCGAACTCGAAAATGCCCACCGGCTCCTTTCGGGGGCACTTTCCAAGAAAATTGCGACATTGACGGCGCAAGTCAAGGATATCTCGGCCCGCCTCGAACTCGATGTGGACTTTGCCGAAGAGGAGGCCGACCCCGATTACAATGGTTGGCAGGAAAAGTTCGAAAACATCCGCGAATCGATCAAGGCAATCCTCGAAAGTTTCCGCGGCAAGGCTAGCCTGAGTAGGCTACCGCTTGCGGTTTTGTACGGGGCGCCCAATGCGGGCAAGTCGAGCCTTGTGAACGCTCTTCTCGGAGAAGACCGCGTACTTGTGAGCAATGTTCCCGGTACGACGCGTGATTTTGTGGAAGTTCGCCTGTTCTTGGACGGTGGTGAAATTCGCCTGGTCGATACGGCGGGAATTGCCGACAAGGCTACCGATGAACTCGATGCGCTCAGCATGAAAAAGTCCCGCGAAATTCTCGACGAGGCTGACCTGAAAATTTTGGTAGTGGATGGTTCAGACGAGAGAACGGGCGGAGCCCTACAGACGAGAGACGAAACAGTCCACCCGGATTTTACGGTGTACTCCAAGTGCGATTTGGCTGTAGTTCGGCAAAAGGTCACTGAGCTTGTCGAGGTGTACCAACCCGACCAAGGTCCCCGAGCTTGTCGAGGGACCGAAGGATCTCTTAGCATCTCCTCGAAAACCGGCGAAGGCCTTTCCGAGCTCAAGAGTGCCATGAACGCAGTCTTGTTCAAGAAAACCGAAAACGCCGAAGACCTCTGGATTACGAGCGAACGCGAAAAGTCCTGCCTCGAAGAGGCCCTTGCGGGAGTCGACCGGGTGCTTGCCCAGTTGCGCGAAAATCCGGCGGTGGAGCTTCTCGCTTTCGAGATGCAGCTGGTGCGCAGGGCGCTTCAGAGTATAACGGGCGAAATTTCGTCCGAAGATGTTTTACAATCAATTTTCGCGGGGTTCTGCATTGGAAAGTAGTTACATTGGCGTGTTGATGTCCATCTTTATTTTCGGCACCTACATGGTTCCCCTTAAAAAGTGGCCGAAGTTTTCGAGTTGGGCATTCCTTTCGATGATGACTTGGGGCGTGCTCGTGAGTGCGCTTGTGGTTGCTTTTGTCACGGGAACTTTCAACTTGAGCCCAGTGGGAATTTTCTGCGGTTTCTGGTGGGTGATTGGCGGAACGTTCTGTTTCTGGGCGGTCAAGGCCGAGGCTGACCTTGCGGGAGCCGGTGTGCGTTCCATGGGAATGAGCATCTTGGCGTCGTTCCTTTCGGGGGTGTTGCTGTTCCACGAAAAGTCCGCTTTTGCACTTTCGATTCCTGCGATAGTTTGCTTTATGGTGGGGCTTTCGCGGCTTTCGCCTTCGCACGGCGGTTCGATTTTTAAGAACTGGCGCTCGTTTCTGGGGGGCCTTGCTTTTGGTACGTACCTGATTCCCTTTAAACTGGCTACGGCGTCGGGACTTCAGCTGACCGATGTCGAGTTCATGTGTCCGTTCTCGATAGGCATTTTTATCGGAAGCCAGATTCTGCTTGCCATTCTCCAGATTCGTCGTCGCAAGCTGTACTGGTATCCGCTGGCTCCGAGTGTCACGAGCGTTTTGGCAGGGGTTTTCTGGATGGCGGGTATGCACGGCTGCTTCTGGGCTATCGATCCGGATGGTGCGCTCGGCTATGCAATCGGTTATCCGCTCACGCAGCTGAACCTTTTGGTGAACCTTGCCTGGGGCGTTTTCGTGTTCGGCGAATACAAGACTGCCCGCGAACGAATCAAGTTGCTCCTAGCGACGTTCATTATTCTTGCAGGTGCAGTGCTCCTTACCCTGTCGAAGGGATGATTTTAATTACGCAGAATATGCGTTAAATGCTGAACGGGGGCGCGCCTCTATTTCGATTCCTATAGAATTTTGGTTTGCTTGTAGTCGAAAATGAGCCCTTTTTGAATGGTTAAGAGGTTGGGACTCGCTATTGTTGCTTCTGCAAATCATTGAATTTTACGAAAATAGCCGTGTTTTAGATTTAATTACGCAAATTTTGCGTTAAAAATGAAGTTTTTTGAACGGATTATTCTCGTCCTCTTGACTTACGTCCTTGCAGAACCTATCTTTGCCTGCGAAAGTAAAACAAAAGGTAAAACCATGTACTACGAAAGCATCAAAGTCCTCGACTGCACCATCCGCGATGGCGGTCTCGTCAACAAGCACGATTTCTCTCTCGAATTTGTGCGTCGCCTTTACACGCTCCTCTCCGCTGCCGGCGTGGACTATATGGAAATGGGCTACAAGAACTCTCCGGAACTCTTCGACCCCAAGGAATACGGTCCGTGGAAGTTCTGCGATGACGATCTCCTGTGGAAGGTCAAGGACGGTATCGAATCCAACATCAAAATGGCCGTGATGGCTGACGTGGGCCGCGTGAACATGGACGCCGTGAAGCCCGCCAGCGAAAGCCCGTACCAGATGTTCCGCGTGGCTAGCTACGTCAAGAACATCGACAAGGGTATCGAAATGGTGAACGCCTTCCACGAAATGGGCTACGAGACAACCCTTAACATCATGGCCGTGAGCCGTGACCGTGGTCCGGAACTCGACGAAGCCCTGCACCAGGTGAACGAAGAATGCAAGGCCGACGTGCTTTACCTCGTCGACAGCTTCGGAGCCTTCTACCAGGAAGACATTGACAAGGAACTGACTCGTTACAAGGGAATCGTGAAGAACAAGAAGTTCGGTTTCCATGGCCACAACAACCAGCAGCTTGCCTTCAGCAACACGATCCAGGCAATTATTAACCATGTGGATTTCCTCGACGGTTCCGTGTCTGGCATGGGCCGTGGCGCCGGTAACTGCACCACCGAGTTGCTCCTCGGTTTCCTCAAGAACCCGAAGTACGACCTGCGTCCGGTGCTCGATGCCTACCAGGAACTTTTCCTCCCGCTCAAGGAAAAGTACGAATGGGGTTACATTATCCCGCAGATGATTACGGGTATGCTGAACCGTCACCCGCAGGATGCTATCGCCGTCCGCAAGACCGAGGACCGCGACAACTACCGCAAGTTCTATAATCATATGATGAACGACTAATAAGGTGAATGCCGCGACGGCAAGTGTGGCGAAGCGTCTAAAGGACTTGCCGGCATGGCTGAACCGAAAAGTTGCGGACTTGAGCCCGAAGGGCGAAAGTCCCACGACTAGGAACTGAATCTTTCTTCGGGTTTTAGGGCGGAGCCCTAGGCGAAGGGGTAGCGAGCGACTAGCGTGCGTCGTGCGAGCGAGGGGGAGGCTTCCCCCTTTCTTTTTTTTACTAGTTTGTTGTTCGTGCCGCATCTTTTTGTTGTCATCGCCTTTTTCCTTTTGCTCCCGTCGCTGTTGCTCGCGGGGGAGTCTTCGGCGAGTGGCGATTCGGTGGCGGTCCCAAAGCGTGAGTCGATTGCTCTTCCGGGGCAGTCCGCCTACACGGGTGCGGGGCTTTCGATAGGGCTCGCGGGTGGAGTGTTCAGTCCGATAGAGGATTGCGACTGCATGGGCTCGTGGCAGGGTCAGCTGGAGTATTTCTATTCGGATTTGGTGAGTGGAAGTTTTGAAGTGCGTATTTTCGGTGGCGACCTGGACCGCGACAAGATGGTCATGTACCAGCGCTATCGGATTAATGTGAGGTTTCATTCCGCTTACGATGAATTTGCTCTTTTTGCGGGGCCGTTCCTGGGGCTGGAGAATACGAGCATCTCGGAATTCCGCAAGCAGGTGGTGGACCGGGAAGAGGCGGATTCGAAAAAAAAGCGTCCCCGTTTCTGGTGGCAGCAGGCGGATGACGAAGATCTTGAAGAAACTGGCGATTCCACTGAGACAGAGACGAACTGCGGAAAGCTGTTCGCTATGGACGGTTTTTCTATCGGGCTTGGCCTAGGGGGCGGCTATAACGTGTCTAGGCTGTTCGCGGTAACGGGGCTTGTCCAGGTCGAGTACAATTTTTCGAAGGACGTGATGTTGAGCCTTGTGCCGGGGGTGGCTTTCAACCTGCTGGAAGTGTGGCCCTGGGCGAAAGGTGCGCTCCGTTCTACATGGATTTCTTTTGAAGTGGGTGGGCAAAGATATGTCCACGGGGGTGTCGAGGGGTGGTCGAACACCTTTTTCCTGGGACTCCAGCTCGGGGCGTAGGGGCTGTTTTGGGGCGGACTGCCTCCCGCAGTTTGACATTTTTTCCTGATTTTCTATATTTGGTGCACCGATTTTTATCGGAACCCTCCCGGGGCCAATGTCGGTTTCCCGGGCGATAGACCAAAGGGACTCATTATATGAGACAATACGAAACGCTGGTGATCATCGACGCTATGATCT
>JAEEGG010013595.1_pt1 | contig 17392 bp, 17 predicted proteins | sample 9134161 | NCBI WGS metagenome assembly JAEEGG01 (sample SAMN16246543, study PRJNA631951) | gut metagenome | biome: gut microbiome; feature: rumen; material: CR-attached | host: Bos | place: Iran: Karaj | collected 2018-10 | reverse complement strand
CACGGCGACCAACACCAACCGCGAAAATGAGGAGCAAAGCCTGATAGAAGATGACTTTGTCAGAAGCAGTTCGGGAGCGGAGAGCAGGCTGTATGCCTCCAAGTTGGTGCTTTCCTATCCCGTTTGGAAAGGCAGCATCGAGGCAGGCACAGAAATGACCTTCGCCAAGCGTCACAATACCTATTGGATTGACAAGCAGACCATCGCCAATACCGATGCCGACATCACGGAAAACAATATCGCCGCCTTTGCGCAATATGCCTGCGACTTCGGGAAATGGGGACAAGCCAGTGTGGGGATGCGTTATGAACACACGCTTTTGGACTATAGAGATGTGACTAACAGCGACTTCCTCTATCGCCCGCAGGACGAGTTCTTCCCGACGGCCTCCTATTCCGTCGCCTTGGGCAAAGTGGAGATGGGATTGTCGTATGGCATCAAGACCAACCGCCCGAGTTTCTTCGCGATGAACGACGCCGTCACCTACATCAGCCGCTATTCGATGCAGGCGGGCAACTCGCAACTGCTCAACGAGCGTATTCAAGACCTTACGCTGAATGTGGGCTACAAATGGCTCGCGTTCACGGCTTCATATGGGCATTGCAAAAACCCTATCACGCAGTGGGCCTATCTCACCGATGGCGATGCCGCACTCATCAAACATATCAACCTCGATAAACCTGTGAATTCGATTGGCGCCTACATTTCGGCAACGCCGAGAGCGGGTATTTGGTCGCTCAATGCCACCGCAGGCATGGAGAAGCAAGACCTTTGGCTCGACCTTGAGGACATCCATGTTCCCGAAGGTACTCGCAGGGTTTATTTCGACAAGCCTGTTTTTACTTTCAACGCTTTTAACACCTTCAGTTTCAAGCACGATTGGAAAATCGACATCAACTTCATGTTTCGCTCGCGTGGCCATCAGTTGAATTTCTACAACGATTATAACTATGCAAACCTTGGCGTTGTCGTTCAGAAGAGCTTCTTGAAAGACAAGTCGCTCACCATTCGCGCAGCGGTGCTCGACATCCTGCAACGCTGTGGGATGAACGAATACAGCGATATGGGCTACTACCAAATCCAACAAAACAACGTTTTCTCGACGCACAAGTTCCAAGTGTCGGTGTATTATCGCCTGAACTCGACACGCAGCAAATACAAAGGCACCGGCGCTGGTAAGGATGCGCAGGAAAGAATGAAATCATAGGTTGGAGGACGATTCGTCAAATTCCCAACTTGGCCTTGAGCCTTTGTCGTGCCTTGGTGACTGAGGCAGGAGAAATGCCCAAAAGAAGGGCTTGCTCGGTCACGGAAAACTGAAGTCGGGAAAGCATGATCAGGCGGACATCGCCACGGGTGAGGTTGGGGTGCTTCTCACGAAGCGATTCAGGCGTGAGGGAGAAACCGTTTCGGAACACGCGTTCCATTTCGACCCATTCATAGTCCTGAATATAGCGTGGTGCGGTGTGAAGATCTTGCAACAGGTGGTTCTGGCCAGCCAGTGAATGGATCAAGAGATAGGATTCAACATCGCCCTCGGGTCCAGTGCCTTCTTGAGGCATAAACGATTCACGCTCATCGTTGCCGGCACGAATGACCATCAAAAATGCCCGCACGTTTTTGCCGAAGATTTCGGACACTTGCGGGATGCTGAGTGCAGCACCGCCTTCCACGCAGGTATGGGCCAGTCCAATGCCGACAAGCATCAGTTGGTAATAAAGCATTTCGGCGTCTTTCCCCTGCAAACCGAAAGACTGGCTGATGGCGGCAATCGACTCCTGCTTGAAACCCACTTGGGTGTCGATGTAATCCTCGAAAGAGGTTGCCGAAGCCTTGTCATCCATCACCAATTTGAAGAGTTGAGGCTCGTCGATGGCGAACCAAAGGAAGGCCAAGCCCATGCCTTTGAAAGGCGGGTTCAAGGAAAAGCCTGCGCCGACACGCTTCTTGAACAAACGGCGAGCTTCGGTGCGGACGGCCTCCAATACGCCTTCCATGGAACCAAATTTCGAGAAAATGGCATTGACACCGCAACCCAACGCTGAGGAAAGATTTCTAGCCGTAAGTTGGGAAGTGCCGCCTTTTCTCACGATGTCAATAGCAGCAGCGAGTATTTTTTCTTTTGTTATGCTTGTTGGTCTTGCCATAATAAAACAACTGTTCCGTTATTATCCGCTGCAAAAGTATGGAAATCCCGTGCAAATCCAATGTGTTTAGAGAACAAAATGTCGCAAAGTCCATAAAATTGTCCATGTGTGGTTTTCATTTCGAAATAGATAATAAACTATTTTTGCAGCCGTTTAGGTATTTACGATGTAAATCGAAAGTAGTTGATCAAATTTAGTATACAAGTATGACACGAGACCACGGGACTATGACTTATGACTATGACCATGACAGCTTTAATCAAAGGCTGAAACTTCAGCATTCTCGTGAAAGCGGTCATGGTCATGGTCAATGGTCATGGTCAAAAAATCCCGTGTCCCGCGTCAAAAAACATGTACAATATTTTTGAATGGTTATTATTTAAAAACCGATGCCCCGATGGTATATAACAGCGGCCATATTAAAATGAAAAAGTATTTGGCAATTCTGTCAGTCGTTGTTTTGTTTGCATTTTGCGGTTGCTCCAAATTTGCTGGTGAGCCTATCTCCAAGGATTTCAGCATCTCAGGCACGTACACCGAACTTGAAGTGGAGGATGCATTTGATGTCACCGTCAGCGATGTGGCCACACAAATCACGGTTACGGCGGGTGAGCGTGTCATGCCGAATGTGGTGGTGGAAACCGTTGAGAACACTTTGAAAATCTATCTCAAAGGCTGGCATTCCAACCGTGGAACGGATATGACGGTAATCTTGCCTTATAACGCTAACTTGACAAGCGTTGACCTGTCGGGCGCTTCGGAATTCCATTCAGAATATGGCCTTGAAGGCAATAAGGTTGAAGTTGAGTTGTCGGGTGCATCTGATTTTTATTGCGACATCGATGCCGACGAAGTTGACATTGACCTGTCGGGTGCCTCCGATTTCTTTGGTGACATTCTGGCCGACGAAATCGAGATGGATTTGACAGGCAGTTCCAAAATCAAGGGTTATGTGGAGGCTCTTGACCTCGACCTTGAGATGAGCGGTGCCTCGGAGGCTACCTTTGAGGGACAAGTCGATATGCTCAAGATTGATTTGTCAGGTGCCAGCAACATCAAGAAAACCGTCAACGGGAACAGATACGGCTTTGCCTGCGACCAATGCGAAGGCTCTTTATCGGGCGCCAGCAATGTCTACATCCATTGCGACGGCACCATCAAGGTCAACCTGTCGGGTGCCAGCGACCTGCATTTCACGGGTAATGCCTTCACTGGCGACAGCACCACCTCTGGCGGTTCAGACATCTATCATGATACGCTATAAATCAGTTTAGTCATGGAACAAAAGTTTTGTCAGAGTTGCGGAATGCCGCTCACCAACGAAATCCTTGGCACCAATGCCGATGGAAGCAAAAATGAAGACTACTGCATGTATTGCTTTAAGGACGGCAAGTTCCTGCAAGACTGCACGATGGATGAGATGATAGAGCATTGTGCCCAGTTTGTGGACGAGGTAAACAAAGGACTGCCCCAACCCATCACGAAGGAAGAATACATCGGTCAGATGAAGATGTACTTCCCGCACTTAAAACGCTGGCGTAAGGAATTGTCAATAGATGATGACACTCCAGAAAACCCTGCCTTGATGGGTGTTAAAGAGCTTATTGCCAAGATGGCTGACACGCTGCCCATCACCATGATATCATCGGTCGATGAGGAGGGCTTCCCTTGCACCAAGGCCATGCTGTCACCTCGGGTCCGTGAAGGTATCAAGGTGTTCTATTTCACCACGAATACCTTCTCGCTGCGCGTGGCTCACTATAAGGCCAACCCCAAGGCCAGCATCTATTTCTGCGATGCCGAAGGCTTCAAGGGCATGATGTTGCGTGGCACTATGGAGGTACTGACCGACACCCAAAGCAAGGAGATGATTTGGCGCGATGGCGACACGGAATATTACCCAGGTGGCGTCACTGACCCGAACTATTGCGTGCTGAAGTTCACTGCCACCGATGGCCGTTTCTACAGCGACTTCTATCCGAGGAGCTTTGTGCTTGAGTAAGGTTTGTTGATGAAATCCCTGCCAAATGCTATATCGGCACTTCGATTTTTAGGGGTCTTTGGCCTTCTATTTTTCGGGGTCGAGAGTTGTGCTTTCTGGGTCATTTATTTCGTCTGTGGCCTAAGCGATATGGCAGATGGCTGTCTCGCCCGAAAACTCGGATGCGAGAGTAAAACAGGCGCACTGTTAGACAGTTTGGCAGATTTGGTTTTCGTGGTTTGTTGCTGCTTTAAATTGATCCCTGTTTTGGCCTTCCCAAAATGGTTGTGGATCTGGACTGGAGTGATTGTCGCCATCAAGGTCATCAATCAAATCTCTGCGTTAGTGATGTACAAGAAATGCATCTTTCCTCACACCATTGCAAATAAAGTAACGGGGGTTCTGCTTTTTGTTGGAGTTCCTTTGACGGTATTTTTGGAATCGTTTGTTCCGATGGTCGTTATAGCTGTTGTCGCGACCTTTGCTGCTGTTCAGGAGGGGCATTTATTAGGATAAAAAAGTTTCAATAAACTATAAATCAGCTTTTTAGTAGTGGTTTGATTATAAAGGCATAGGAATTGCCTTTAATTCCAATTTGACCATGTCTTGAAAATTGTTTTTTGATAGGAAATATTCTTGTAAGTCTTTTTTTATTAGTTGTAGTGTAGGTACTACAAGCCAAAAATTCAGTTTTTGGTCTTTGTATTGTTTTGAAAGGAATGAAGATGCTTTATATAAAATCCATTCTATCTTTTGTTTTCCCAAACAGGTTTTAGATTTGCTCGAATACTTGCACTGAATATAAGCTTTGAAATCATTTTTGCTGATTATGATATCCATTCCGCCATCCCCAAAGCCATTTTTCAAACCTAAGTATTCAACTTGATATCCTTCCTCTTCAAATTTTTGACCAACATATTTTTCATAAACATATCCCCAATCATCGAAGTTTATTTCAGAATAAGAGTAACAATGTCTAATACTGTTGGTAACTTCGGGGATGATGTTGACAACACAATTTTTGCAATCAATTTCTAATCGTCCTTTTGATAAAATTGAGGCAATATGTTTTACCATAATTGTACTATTCTTTATTTGTTGACGAAGTACTCTGATCATTCTCGCAAATCTGGCGTGCCAAATCGTTGAGCACGAGGCATTGGTTTCTGCTGATGGTTATTTGTTCGTTGTGGTGTTCCCATGGGGAAAGGATGAGTAGTTGACCTCGGGCGCAAGCCTCCATGCGGGTTCCGCTTGGCTTGGCGAGTTCGGTGAGGCCGTTTTCCTGTAAGTAAATGAGCGACAGACCCTCATTAAAGGCAGCTCTCATCACTGCTTTTTCGCCAGGAGAGATAGCGGGAGAAACAAGCACTGCGCCTTGTCTGGCAGCTGTTAGGTATTCCTTTACTTTTGCTTGTATTTCTGTTTCAGTAAGACGACGAGAGCACTGTACAAATAAGCGTACTGGGCGGCTGAGTAGGAGACAGTTACCGATGGCAGAGAATGAAACACCAGCGACAGTTAGGTTTTGTTGAACACGGAATAAGTCGGGGTGCTCGCGTTTCATAAGCAAGCGACGGGGGTTGTCGGTCACATAGCGGAGCCATGTTTCAAGTTGCCCTGCTCGTAGCAGGAGCTTGTCATTGTAGCCACGAGCAAAGAGCATGCCGTGGGTGCGGTCTTCGCCTCGCCTGTCTTTGTGGGGTGCGGGTTGGGTTTGTTGCGTTGGCAACGCAACAGACGGGACGGGAGGCAAACCTAGCACCAACTCGCGGTAATGCTTGTTACAGCTTTGCTTAAACCCGCGCAACGCCATGCCAAGCGGTTTTTCCATTTTTTCTCTGACAAAGAGGATGCCGTGCAAGTGATCAGGCATCATTTGTAGGGCGATGACCTCCACTTCGGGGTGATGCAATGATGCTGCCCACCACTCGTCAGCAACGCGCTTGCCTAGTGCCGATAGCTCAATGTGTGGCTCATCAGGACTACCTTCGGGAGCTTCACTTTTACCTACAATATGCCCAAATAGAGCATGGCGCCCCTCTGTCACCATCGTAATCATGTAGATTTGGCGGCCAGTATAGTCATGCCCAACACAACGACGAAGCATGGATGGTTTCTTTTCACCAGCAAAGGCTTTCTGTGCTTCGTAGGTTTCTTTTTTCATGAAGGTGCTTGTTTCTTTTGTTCTGCAAAGATAGAATTCTTTCACATATATCCCAAAAACTTGCGGAAACGAAGCTTATGCCGTATTTTTGCAGCGTATTAATCATTTGCAATGGAAACCGAAAGAATCCTACTTCGCCCCTGGCGCGACGATGACGCAGCGGCACTTTTCAAATACGCCTCCGACCCCGATGTGGGTCCTCGTGCAGGCTGGCCTCCACATAAGAGCGTGGAAGAGAGCCTGGAGATTATCCACACCGTGTTTCATAACGACACCAATTGGGCCATTGAACTTAAGGCGACAGGCGAGGCCGTTGGCGCGATAGGCTATTTGCCTGCGCCTGAAAGCAATCTCCCAACCCGCGAAGGTGAGCCTCTAATCGGTTACTGGGTCGGCAAACCCTACTGGAACCAAGGCATTTGCACGGAAGCGCTTGAATTGATGCTTGACCATATACGCAAGACGACCGACATCAAATCACTGATCAGCAGTCATTACTTCGACAATCCAGCTTCGGGAAGGGTGATGGAGAAATGCGGTTTCAAGCCCACTGGCGAGACCTGCATCGACGAGAAACTGACGGGCACGACAAAACCGACACGAGTCATGAGATTGGAGATCGTACGATGAAGAATAGTGCTACAAAAACGGCTGTTTTAATTGCTTTGTTTGCGTTTTTATGTTTGCCTTCGTGGGCACAACAGAGTCTTCGCGCTCTTTTTGCGGGCAATAGTTACACATCAGCCAATGACTTGCCGCGTATGGTGGCTGATATTGCGCAAAGCATGGGCGATGAGTTGGTTTATGCTAGCAACACACCAGGCGCTTGTACCTTCGAGTTGCATTGTTCCAATGCCACGATGGACAAAATATGTCAGGGTGGATGGGATTTCGTGGTGCTGCAGGAGCAGAGCCAGCTGCCGGCTTTCCCCATAGAAATGGTGGAGGAGATGGTCTATCCTTTTGCCAAACAATTGGTGGATTCCACCTATGCCTTCAATCCTGATGGCGAGGCCATGTTCTACATGACTTGGGGCCGCAAGAACGGCGACACGGAGTTTGGTCCAATGTATCCCATGATGAGCACCTACGAGGGCATGGACAGTCTGCTTTATGCGCGATATATGTACATGGCGCAGACCAACGACGCTTCGGTGTGTCCCGTTGGGCGTGTTTGGCATTATCTCCGCGATACCCATGGTGAGATAGAACTTTATACTCCCGATGAAAGCCATCCCTCTTTAGCGGGTAGCTATGCCGCTGCCTGCTCTTTCTATACCATGATGTTTGATCGCGACCCCGACAGCATCACCTACGAGGCAGGTTTGGGCATGAAGACGGCTGGCATTATCCGTTCGGCCGTGCATGATGTGGTTTACGACTCGCTCTGGAAATGGCAACGCCCCAATCCGTATGTGCTGCCTTCCGAAAGGCAGGGTTTTGAAATCATGGTCAGTCCTAATCCGACTTATGACGAAGTGACGCTTCACATGCCTCAAGAAACAACTGCCGAGATTTTCTTATACGGCACCGACGGTCGTATCCTTTGGAACAAAAGGACCAATGGAACAACCCATCTTTCTTTGGAAGGATTGCCGTCAGGAGTCTATCTTCTTAAAGTGATTACCCTGCAAGGAATTGTAGTGGAAAGAATAGTCAAGCAATAGGAAAAAGTGTATCTTTGCCAAGAATAATCAAATGACTCTTATTGCTATGAAAACAAAGAACTTTATAAAAATCAGCATCTTAAGTGTGCTAGTAACGCTTTGTGGTTCGCTTTTTTCCCAGATTCAAACTTTTGAATGGCAAGGCATCCAGAGGCAATACCTTATCAGAGTTCCCCAACAAACCAACAAAGAAACAATGCCCGTGCTGTATTTCTTGCACGGATGGACTGATAACATTACCCATGTAGACAATGAGTTTCATTTTCAACAGATTGCAGATGCTTTTGAATGGACGATTGTTATTCCACAAGCCCGAGATGAAGGATCGGGGACCATGTGGAATGCCGGTTTGAATGCCAGCAATACCGATGATTCAGGTTTCTTGATGGCGCTTCTTGATTCATTGGTTGAGCCTTATCACCTTAATCTCGATAGCGTCTTCTTCACCGGTTTCTCGATGGGTGGTTTCATGACGCATCGCATGGCTATCGAACATGGTGACCGCATTACTGCTTGCGCGCCTGTCAGCGGACTGATTACCCATTCCATGGCCAACTACGCTGCGGTAGCCCCTGTACGTATGCTGTACATTCATGGCACGGCTGACCCAGTGGTGGGCTATAGCGGTACCTCGCAGTATTTTGGGAATCTTGGTCTCGGCGCCGATGCCATCATTGATTATTGGAAAAACGCCAACCAGTGTGCATCCGAACCTGTCATCGACACCTTCCCTGATCTCAAAAATGATGGATTGTTGTTTGTGCGCTATAAATACGAAGGCGATGCCGAACTGCAGCATATCAAGGTCATTGGCGGCAACCATACTTGGTATCACAGCGAAGACCAGTACGACATCGGCTATCTGACAGAAATCCATAAGTTTTTCACCCAAAAAGAAGGGGGCAATGACGGTCTCGGCGAGACGGGCCAAAACTCTTTGAGACTTTGGCCTAATCCAACTTCAGGTCAGTTCTACATTGAAGTTGAAAGCAATACAAAAATTGAAGTGATGGATGTTCATGGCCGTAGTATTGTCAAGTATGCACTATGTCCTGGAAAACATCTGGTTGACTTGGATGGCTTTCCAGAAGGTTTGTATCTTGTCAAAGATGAAAAAGGTTTTGTAAAGAAACTATTGTTGACCAAATAATCCTCTAGAATCATGCTTGAACCGAAATTTGATACCTGTTTTTTTGAACGTTATGCCATGGTCTCGCTGGCCACGCTTTTGGGCGAGCATTATGTCCATTTGGTCAATCGCGACCGCCTTGACCTTCAGGATGAGGAGCTAAGCATAGGCATCGAGGTGACGCGAGCCATCAGGGAAAACAAAAACGTGGCCAATGCCTTGGTGAACGAAATGGCAGGGGAGGCCATCAAAGAGGTGAATGCGGAGGACCTGCTTCACATTAACCAAAGCGGTTATGCCTACGGTTTAGGCGACGGCAGTATCATGGGTCGCAACGAATACGAATATTGGTCATTGGCCTTGCCCCTCAGGCGCATCCTTGAAATCAAGATGAACAAGGTGAACGACGGTTTCTATGGTGATTTCCATGAGTTCGACCTGTTCGTTTTCACTAAGGAAGACTTGGATATTGGCCAAATCAAGCAGACCATCGCCTTTATGATGGAGAAACAAGCCTACCAAAATCGTTTCTATTCACGACTCTTCCTTTCTCAGATTCAGACCCTATTTGATTGCGACCTTGAAACCGGACGTTATCGGAAAATCAATATTAGTCAGACCCAGCGGCGTTCTTTTTACGAGAAATCAATACAATAGGCATTATTGGGTTGTCACACCGTGGCAGCCGTATTTTATAATCGACAGCCCTACAAACCTATTGTTTAACGATTTTGGCCACGAATGGCTTTTCAGGCATTCCAATGACCAGCAAATAGGTCCCACTGGCCAGGTTTTGGAACCATTCCCCAATCTCAATACGGTTGATGCCGGTTTGGGATTTTCCTACATTCTTGTTGACCAAAAGTTTACCATCAATAGTATATACCTTGGCAACCAAATTGCAAGCATTTTCGCATTTGATTTCGGCATAACTTGAAACCGTTATGGGATTGCCGATAATTTGGAGTTGCAACTGGTTTTGGGTGGATTCTTGAACATTGACACTCGCGAATTCATAGGCACCTATATCGATTCGACTGCCTGCAACACGCGGATTGCCGTCTAAATCGAAGCCGTTGAGAATGGTTTCGGGCGTGTCGGGCGAACCCGACTCAATGCAGGGGCTGTCGAACCCCAGTCGGTAATTCTGTTCGTTAGGTGCGGCGAAGAGAGGATCGCTATCGTAACAATTCTCGAAGGTATGAATGTATTCATGCCCTGAGATGTTTTCCAGTCCAAATTCTACGACGCAGTTATGAAACTCAGGGGCGTATCCTTCAAAAACCCAGGCCCACATCTGAATGGGTTTATCGAGTAGGGCGTAGTTGGTATTGCCGTGTACAATGCAATTCCATAATACAGGCGAGCTTTGTTGGTAGAAAAAGATGCCACCACAATTGACGCCGATGGAATGGTTGTCGACCACGGTGAGGTTACTAATCAAAGGCGACGAGTCGCAAATGGCCAACCCGCCGCCAAAGTGACCTGACGTGTTGTTGGCGAAGAGCGAATTGGTGATGCTGCAAGGGTCGTCATAGCATCGTATCATGTACAGTCCGGCACCATTGATGCCGTAGTTGTGTTCGAAGCGGCATCGGTCAATGTTGATCATGCAACTGTCGATGCTCAATGCGCCGCCTATGGCGCTTTCACCATAGTTGTAGCTAAAGTCGGTGTCGGAAATGTCGACTTCGCATTTCAGGAAACGAAGTCCGCCGCCATACATAAAGTAAATGGTGTCTATTAGACTGTAAGTCAAATTGTTGCTAATGCAACAATCACGTATCACCACTTTGGAGTTCTCAGCATTCAAAGCGCCACCATGTTCGCGAGAGAAATTGCAATACATAGTGCTGTTGCTGATTTCCACGGAGTTGCAGTTTGAGATGCGCAGAGCACCTCCGTCTTGTTCATCATCCAAAGCCGCCTTGCCATACTGGAATCGGCAAAAGTCGAATTGGGATTGTCCTGCCGTATTCAATTGTATGCCGTTCCACCCGCCACGACCAGCGTCAAAGATATGGAACCCTGAGGTGTCGGCCACAGTGAAGAGGATGGAGTCGGAGGCTGTGCCTAGGGCATTCAGTCTGGCGTTTTTTTCGACCTTGATGCTATAGAAATCATTGAAAAGCACTGTCGTCCCAGCGGTTATGTACAACGAATCCCGAACAAGGACATCGCCTGTGACAAAAACAGTATCCGCTTCCCATACGCCTGATTGGTTCCCAAAAACCTCGATGTTTTGCGCTTTGGCTGATATGGCAAAGAGTGCAAAGAATAGTAAAAACTTTGTTTTCATCAAAAGAGTTTTCTTGATTTGTTGGGCAAAAATAAGCCTTATTCTCTATTTATTGGTGTGGTTTGCCGAAAAAACGTAAATTTGCACCCTGATTTAATTGAAACATTTATGGCAATACCTGTTGTTGGCGCCTTTGTAAAGGCTGTCGCAGAACTCAAAAATATCCCTGTAGAGATTCGTCAGAACCATACCAATCCCATCCGCGCCCAAAGGCGTGAGTTAAGGAAACTATTGTCGAAAGCTCAGTTCACAGAATTTGGCAAGTTCTATCATTTTGACGAGATTCTGTTGTCGAAAGACATAATGGAGTCTTTTCGCAATCGTGTGCCCGTCTTCGATTACAATAAGATGCACGATGAGTGGTGGTATCTCAACCTTCAAGGCAAGCGCAATATCGCCTGGCCGGGCAAGATCAAGTATTTCGCCCTTAGTTCTGGCACTTCGGAGGCTGCCAGCAAATACATCCCCATCACCAAGGGCATCAACAATAAGATTACCCGTGCCGGCATCCGCCAATTGGTGTCGGCCACGCGCTACGACTTCCCTGTGGGTTTCTACAATCGTGGCATTCTGATGATTGGCGGCAGCACCGATTTGCAATACAACAAGGAATTTGGTTATTATGCTGGCGACCTTTCAGGTATCTCGGCAGGCAAGATTCCGTCGTGGTTTGAGTCATTCTACAAACCAGGACAAAAAATTTCAAAGGTAAAAGATTGGGCAGAGAAAATGGACCTCATGGTAAAAGAGGCGCCTAAGTGGGACATCGGTGTTATCGTGGGTGTTCCAGCCTGGGTGCAGATTCTGCTTGAGCGCATCATCAAGGAATATAACCTCAAGACCATCCACGACATTTGGCCTAATCTGATGGTCTATGTGCATAGTGGCGTGGCATTTGCCCCTTATGAGAAGAGTTTCGAGCGCATCTTTGGCAAAGAGGTGCTGTTTGTTGAAAGTTACTTGGCCTCCGAAGGTTACATTGCCTATCAGGTCGATTTGAAACGCCGTGTGATGCAACTCTTGGTTGACAATGGCATCTATTTTGAGTTTGTGCCTTTCGATGAAGAAAACTTCGACGAAGACGGTTCCATTGTTGCCCACCCCAAGACCTTGCTGCTTTCAGAGGTGGAAGCCGACAAGGACTATGCCCTTTTGCTCTCGACTTGTGCCGGCACTTGGCGTTACCTTATCGGCGACACCATCAAGTTCCTCAATACCGAGAACTGTGAGATTATGATTACAGGTCGAACCAAACAATTCTTGAGCATCACGGGCGAACACCTTTCACAAGACAACATGACACGTGCTGTTGAAATGATGGCCGAGGAATTGGGCGTCAATATCACCGAATTTACCGTGACGGGCATACGCCATGATACCATGTATGCTCACCATTGGTTCCTCGGTTGCGATGAAAAGATTGATAAAGAATTGGCAATAAAGAAAATAGATGAGAACCTTTGCAAATTAAACGACGACTATGCCGTTGAGCGTACTGAGGCCATCAAAGAACTCTTTGTCGACGTGCTGCCTACCAGATGCTTCTATGAGTTCATGGAACAGAAGATTGGAAAATGGGGTGGCGCCACTAAGTTTCCGCGTGTGATGAAAGGAAAACGTATGGAAATGTGGTTTGAATATGTCAACCATCTGAAATCATAAGCCTTGGGGAACTACTAATACAATGAAAAGAACACTGAAAATCATGGTCCTGCCGCTGGTGGCGGCAGTTTTGATAGCAATGACATCCTGCAATGCAGATATGGATTTGTTTGAGAAAATGCCCGAAATGAGCCGCATTGGGTCGTTCAGTTTCCTGCTTTGGGCCATCTTGATAGGAGTGTTTCTCTCATTGGTTGTCAATATGGGACCGGCCTTTATCACCTTAGTGCAGACCAGTCTTCATCGTGGTTTCAGGTCGGCGGCATGGTTTGCCTTTGGCGTCATTCTCAACGATGCCATGATTGTTTCTCTATGCATACTGACATCGGTGCAGGTGAGCATGAAAGATTCAAAAATTGACCCTGCATTGTTTTGTATTGGAGCTGGAGTCATATTGTTGTTGTTTGGCATCTTTACCTTCCGGAAAAAAGTGAGAGCAATAGACAAAGTCAATCAGGACGCCAAGGGCGTAGTTATCAATAATGCGAAGAAGGCGAAGACTAAAGATAGCATCGAAGAGGAGGAAAAAAAGGCGGTCGTCAAAAACGATGTGAAACCTTCGTGGTACGTCTTCTTTGGTAAAGGTTTTGCACTCAATATTTTGAATCCTTTTGTCTGGATTTTTTGGTTTTCTTCGGTAGCCGTTGTGGCGGGCAATATGGGCGGCAACAAGGTGAGTACTTTGGTTTTCTTTGCCGTCATTTTGGGTACCACGCTGACCATTGAATTCTTGAAGGCTTGGGGAGCGGCGCGCCTGAAGCGTTTCCTTAATGCCAAGCGCACCATGTTGATGAATCGGGTTGCTGGAGGGTTGCTGATGCTTTGCGGAGCTTATTTTATAGTCATTGAAGGAATCTTAAAACTCATATAGTCTTATTTAAATACAAGAAGAAATGGAAGTCAAAAAATCAAACACGGGCTGGATTGCGTTCCTCGTGAGCGGCATCGTAGCCATCGGATATGGCATCTTGGCCATTATGTTGTCGGATAAATTTGTTGATGTTCTCACAAAAGTCATGTTCTATTCTGGTATTTGCATCGCTGCTACTGGTGGCATATTTCTCGCCGCTGCCATCGTTCGCATGACAAAGAAGTTGCCTTGGGGGTTGATTCTTCTCGAAGCGGTTGGGTTGATTGTGACAGGTGTGCTTTCAAGTATCTATGCCACACATGCCTTGAAACTACTGGTAATCCTCATCGGAATGTGGTCGGCTATCATCGGTGCCTTTATGCTGCTTGTGATGGCGCGCACCAAGAATCTGTGGAACAAGGGCTTCTACATCGTGAGCGCCATTTTAAGCATGGTTTTTGGTGTCATCCTAATTGTTTTTTTCATCTCTCGTCCTTTAGTGGAAGGAGAACGATGGCCTATCGTCCTTCCAGGTATCATCGCTTTGGTGTTTGGCATCATCATGCTGATGTTCGCTTTTGCCATACGTCGTGCGGACAAAGAGGTTGCCAAAAAGGCAGTCAAAGAGGTAGTTGAGGACGTTGAGGTGGAGGTTATAGAAGAGCCGAAAGCCGAAAACTGATCATCAACAGCTTTTCAAATCATTGGCAATTGTTGAAATGCTGTCCATGGCGCCACTTCGGGCAAGGGTGCCGTTATCTCTATTTGTGTCTTTAAAACTGGGTGCTCAAAGGCGATGCGCCAGGCGTGCAGGCTGATGGAGGCATCTGGGTTGCTGCGCGGGTAACCGTATTTTAGGTCGCCACGGATGGGACAACCGATGTGTGCTAGTTGGCAGCGAATCTGATGATGCCGACCTGTAAACAATTCGACTTCAAGCAGATAAAAAGTGTCCGACTTTCCAACTACACGATAACTCAACCGTGCTAGTTTGGCCTCTTTAGTCTCTTCAGGCACAACGAAAGATTTATTCATCTTCTCATTCTTGACGATAAAGTCTTCCAGCACATCGGACTGCTTGGGTGGGTGGTTTTTCACTAGGGCCAGATAGGTCTTGCGGAAGTCGCGGTCTTTCACCTTCACGGTCATGCGCGACAGGGCTTTGCTCGTCTTGGCAAACACCACGGCGCCGCTCACGGGGCGGTCGATGCGATGGACGAGGCCCGCAAAAACATTGCCTGGTTTGTTGTATTTCTCCTTGATGTATTCCTTCACATCGTCGAGCAGGCAGACGTCACCCGTCTTGTCGCCCTGTACAATCTCGGAGGGAAGCTTGTTTACCACGATGAGGTGGTTGTCTTCGTAGAGGATCCTGTCAGCTATTGTATTCATGCCATCAATACTAAACACTAAACACTAAACTTTCAACAATTACACCGCTACCGATGACATAAGGTTCCACTTCATGATAAACCACGCCAAACTGTCCCGGAGCCACACCCGAGATAGCCACATCCGAGACGATGTCGGCACCACGTTCAGTGAGACGGATTGTACCAAAGGTAAACTCTGGTTGATGCCGTATTTTGAAACGGATGCGTTGACCGTCAACGAATTGCAAGGCGGGATTCATGGGTTGCAAGTCGCCCAAGGGAACGATGTTTGTGTATTGCGCCACGGGGTCGTAGCCCTGCGACACATATACAATGTTGTTCGGGATATCCTTTTTCACCACAAACCACGGTCCGCCACCGAGTCCCAGCCCTTTGCGTTGCCCGATGGTATGGAACCAGAACCCCTTATGCCTTCCTAGTTTTTTCCCAGTCTCTAGTTCAACAATGTCGCCAGGCATCTCTCCGAGATATTCACGGATATAATCATTGTAATTAATCTTGCCCAAGAAGCAGATGCCTTGACTGTCATGACGTTCTGCGCTTGGTAACTTGTATTGTGCGGCCAACCGGCGCACCTCAGGTTTAGGTATGTCGCCGATGGGGAAGATGACCTTGCTCAACTGGGCATAGGTGATGCGACCCAAAAAATAGGTCTGGTCCTTGAAGGTATCAGCCGCCGTGCCGAGCCAGAAGATGCCGTTTTCATCCTCCCACGAGCGGGCATAATGACCAGTGGCGATCTTGTCGAAATTGTGGCCTTCCTTCTCCTCAAAAGCGCCGAGTTTGATCCAGCGGTTGCACATCACGTCGGGGTTGGGCGTGAGACCCTTGCGCACCATCTCCATGGTGTATTTTCCGACGGTCTCAAAATACTCGTGCTGCAGGTCCACGATGTCGAACTTGCAACCGTATTTCTTGGCGATATAGGTCGTAATCTCGATGTCTTCCTCCGATGGGCAACTCGACAGGTCTTCCTTGCCCTCCATACCGATCTTGATATAGAAGATGTGCGGGTCGTAGCCCTGCTCCTTGAGCAGCGGCACCACCACGGAACTGTCTACTCCACCCGAAACCAATGCGGCGATGTTCATCGTTTAATATTTTAGTGCAAAATTAGTCATTTTTCTGAAAAAACATTGTATTTTTGCTTTGCATGATTTGCTAATGGTGGGGGAAAAATCGAATCAAAGAAATCAGTGTAAATATGACATAATAAATTATGAGAAAGAATATGGGTAACAAACAGGGGTGGTTTGCTCTTAAGTTTTGGGCAACAGAATTAGAGAAAAAATATCCGAGGACAAACTTGATTGCTTTGTCCAACAAAAAATTGGCAGAGATGCTGCTATCATTGGATGAGGCCCAAGGAATGCCTTCTTTGCCGAACGATAGGGCTTACTTTTTTGCGTTGGCTTCCGCTTGGGTCGAGGTTCAGCACGGAGGACCCGACACAAAAGCAATTCCAGATGCATATATCTGATTTTTCAGGATAGCAAAGGCGAGAGACTCTCAACTATTCTGTCATCGAATAAGGCTGGTCTTCCGCTTTCAAACCTCTTTCAAGATTCGGTTGCGGTCCCATCTCAAAGACCAATTCCCCACCTTGCATTATCTGCTCGTGGGTGAGATACAATTTGCTCACCTCCCGACCATTAAGCGTTACCTTCTGCACATAACGATTCTTGTCACTGACACCTGTTGCCTTGATTTCCAAGGTCTTGCCATTGCCCAAGCGTACTTTCATATAAGGTAGATAGGGTGCGCCAAGCACGTATTGGTCACTGCCCGGACAAACTGGATAAAAACCCATCGCGGAGAAGATGTACCATGCCGACATTTGGCCGCAGTCGTCGTTGCCGCAGAGGCCGTCGATGTTGTTTTTGTAGAAGCGGTTCATGATCTCACGCAGCCAGTATTGGGTCTTGTAAGGTTGTGAGGTCCAGTTGTAAAGGTATGCGATATGGTGTGCGGGTTCGTTGCCGTGGTTGTAGCAGCCCATCAAACCCTCTTCGGTGACGTCTTCAGTATTCTCGAAGAACTCGGGCGGCAGTTGCATTACGAACAAAGTATCCAAGTTTTGGATGAACCGTGTGTCG
>JAEEGG010013591.1_pt1 | contig 17398 bp, 15 predicted proteins | sample 9134161 | NCBI WGS metagenome assembly JAEEGG01 (sample SAMN16246543, study PRJNA631951) | gut metagenome | biome: gut microbiome; feature: rumen; material: CR-attached | host: Bos | place: Iran: Karaj | collected 2018-10 | reverse complement strand
CGCATCCGCTTCCGCCATTTCCGGCCGTCCTGGCAGGCATACGCCGAAATCAATGCCGGCGGGCTCCCCTCCCTGGCACGCCAGGGCCTGATGAGCATTGCTGCCATCTGCCTCAACCAGACCGCCGCCGGCTATGGGGACGAGGCCGTGGCCGCCTTCTCCATCGTGAGCCGCATCGCGATGCTGGCCTGCGCCGCAATGATCGGATATGGCCAGGGCTTCCAGCCCGTGTGCGGGTTCAACTACGGCGCAGGGCTTTACGACCGCGTACGCGCCGCTTTCCGGCACAGCCTGCGGGTTTCCACGCTCTACTGCCTCATCCTGGCCGTCCTGGGCTTTATTTTCGCGCCGGGGATCGTGCGCGTCTTCCGCGCCGATGACGCGGAAGTGGTCCGGATGGGCACCGAGATCCTGCGCTACCAGTGCCTGTCTTTCCCCCTCACGGGAATGGTCGTCATGTCGAATATGTACCTCCAGAACATCCGCAAGACCGTCCCTGCCGTCCTGATGGCCACGGCGCGCCAGGGCCTCTTCTTCATCCCCGCCCTGTTCCTGGGACGCTGGGCCCTCGGCTTCCTCGGCCTCGAAATCGCCCAGACCGTCTCTGACGCCTGCGCCTTCCTCCTCGCCCTCCCGCTCACCATCCCCACCCTCCGCCAGATGGGGCAGAACTAAGAGAGCCCTCCGTCTACTGCATCTGTCGCAGGAGCACTTTCATGCCGGGCAGGCGGTCCGGGAGCGCGGTGATGTCCGTTTCGCCGAAATGGTACGGGATCAGGACCTTCGGGCGGACCATCTGGGCCGCGTGCACGCACTGGTCAGGCGTCATCGTATAGGGCTGATTACAAGGCAGGAACGCGACGTCGATGTCCTTCAGCTCAGCCATCTCGGGGATGTCCTCGGTGTCGCCGGCGATGTAGATCCGCAGGCCGTCCAGGGTGAGGACGTAGCCGTTGCCGTTCCCCTTGGGGTGGAACTTCTCCCGTCCCGGCGTAGTGTTGTAGGCGGGCACGGCCTCGACGATCACGTCGCCCGGCAGCACGCTGCTCTCGGGACGCTCTTCAAAGACGAGGATGCGCTTGTCGCCGCCCGCCATCACCTCCGGGGCCGGAACACCCTCGACGCCAGAGAGTTTCGCGGCGCTGACCGCATTAAGGAGCAGGCGCGTCTTCTCGCCCGTCAGCGCCTTCAGCGCTTCCGCATCCAGGTGATCACCATGCTCATGCGTTACAAGGATCAGGTCCGCCTTCGGGAACTCGGCCGCATAGTCGGTGGGCTTGCCGTAGCCGCAGACCGGATCGACCTGGATCCAATGGCCGGCAAAGCGGATCGCCAAAGACCCATGCTTGATAAGCGTAATCTCGACCGGCAGCCCGCTAGGCGTCACAAACGCCTCGGTCTCGTAGCGGCTGACCGTCTTCCCCGCCTCTTTCCAGGCGAGATAACCGCCCAGGAGATTGCATACGCAGGTGTAGCCGGCCTTCGTCAGGCAGTCGGCCGCCGCCGCACTCCGCCTACCGCTCCGGCAATAAAGAGCCAGGGGCGTCTCCTTCGGAAAAGCAGCCTCCACCTGTCCGAGGAAACCGTCGGCAAACCAATTGATGTTGACCGCCCCAGCCAGATGTCCGGCGGCATATTCCTCCGGTGTACGCACATCCAGCACCACGGCCCCCGCCTGAGCCGCAGCAGCGGCGAATGCATCCACATCCAAGTCCTTCCAGGCACCGCCCTTGGCGCAGGAGAACAACGACAACAAACTTGTAATCAACGACATAAACTTCATCATATCAATTGCATCTTTATATTCAAACCAGGCGTCTTGCGGATCCCCTCAAGCCAGCGCCGCCAGCAGCCCGTCCAGCGTATCCACCACGCCATCGAAGAGCTTGTACATCAGCTCGGCTTCCATCATTTCCGGGATGTAAACCACGGTCTTGCGGCCTGCGCCCTTCATCCAGCCGGCCTCCGTGTGTGCCGACCGTCCGCAAGGCAGCACCAGCACACAGGTGTCGGCCCATTCCAGCGCCTCCAGGTCCGCGGCGAACTGCCGCTCCGCCTTCGGGTCCTTCAACCCCGCCGCATAGTCGGCGAATGTCCACTCCGCGCAATTCGGATCCACATCTGTCCAGCGGAAGCCATTGCCCCCGTGCGGCGGATGCCGGAAATCATACACCTCATGCCCAGCCCCCCGGAGCCGCTCCACGACCTCAGGGAAATACGGATTGCGCCAGCTCGACGCCACATAAATCTTCGCCATAACCTGTCTCCTTTCTCACAAATATAATCATAAAATCTTCGTATATTTGGATAAATCTTTGTGGGCAATGGAAATCAATGTCTATTCACAATATTTCGAGGCGCAGGGAGCGTTCAATGGCGTGGAGCGGCGCGGGGCGCTGGTCTTGCTGATTTCGGATTCCGAGGCCGGGACCATTTCCTACCGGGGCGCCGTCTCCTTCTTCCCCCACCGGGACGCGGAGGACTTCGCCGTCTCGTACGATGCTTATTTCGAGAAAGAACTCTACCGGGCGCCCGGCCGCCGCTCCCGGAAACGCGAAGCCGCCTTGCTGGACACGCTCCGTGAAGAGATTGATGCCCTCGCCGCCCGGCATGATGCCGCCATCTATTGGGACAAGCCCTTGGGGGAACCTCGGATGGGATAGACACTTCCCCTTCGATTTTACGTATATTTGAAAAAACATACTACCATGATCCGTATCAACTGTTTCTTCCAAGCCAACGCCGGCGAAGGCGCGTTCGAGTGCGCCCTGGAGGCCGCCAAGGCCCTGACTGCCAAGTCCTTGCAGCACGAGGGCTGCGTAGCGTACGACGTATTTTGCAGCGCCACGCGAAAGGACATCTTCATGATCTGCGAGACCTGGCGCGACCAGGCCGCCCTGGACAAGCATTCGGCTACGCCGGAATTCGCCGAACATGTCGGCGTCATCCAGCAGAACGGCCTGCTGAAGATCGAGAGCTTCCAGTTCTAGCGTGAAGACATTGTTCACCGCCCTGCTTCTCCTGCTGCCGTTCGTCACGCGGACGGCTGCGGCAGAGGTGCGTGTGTACAAAGGGACGAGCACCTTCACCAGCGACATAGTCTGCACGGTGCGGGACGGGAAGGTCTATCAAGGCACCAGCGACTTCCAGCGCAACATCCTCTTCACCCTCCGCGACGGCAAGATCTACAAGGGCACGTCCTCCTTCACCAGCGACATACTGGCCACGGTCCGTGACGGCAAAGTCTACGAGGGCACGAGCAGCTTCCAGCGCGACGTCCTCTTCACGGTGGACGGCTACCTCACCGTCGAGGAATTCTTCGCGGTCTGGCATGCCGTGCGGTATGTGTATTAGGTGAATCAGCCCCGCCGGATCGCGAGCACGTTTTCGATATGCCCCGTGTGGGGGAACATGTCGACGGGGCACGCATCGGAGGCGATGCGGTAGCGGCCGCCGCGGGTAAGGAAGGCCACGTCGCGGGCCTGCGTCTCGGGGTTGCAGCTGACATAGACGATGCGCTCGGGGCTGAGCCGCAGGACCGACCGGAGGAAGGGCTCGTCGCACCCGGCCCGCGGCGGATCGAGCATCAGGACATTCACCGGCGCATCGAAGTCCCGCATGAACGCGCTGACGTCGTCGCAGTAGAACCGCGCATTGCGGATCCCGTTCGCCCGGGCATTGGCCACAGCATCCCGCACCGCATCCCCATTGATCTCCACCCCGATCACCCGCACCTCCGGACCCATATTCCCAGCCCCGGGGTGCAAATCAGTCCCTTTTTGCACCTCCGCGCCCGTTTTTCCCGCCCCGGGGTGCAAATACACCCCATTTTGCACCTCTGAGCCCGATTTTTCCGCCGAGAGGTGCAAATCTGCCTCATTTTGCACCTCGGCCGCCGAAGCGCCCGAAGCCGCCGACAGGCCGATCGTCCCGATGCCGCAGTAGGCGTCCATCAGGGTCTCCCCCGGCTGGAGCGCAGCCAACGAAAGGGCCTTCGCATAGAGCCGTTCCGTCTGCACCGGGTTCACCTGATAGAAAGAACGCGCGCTGATCTTGTAACGGCGGCCCAGCAATTCATCATAGATAAAACCCGGGCCGTAAAGCACCTTCTCCCGCGGGCCCAGCACCACGCTGGTCTGGCGTGGCTGGATGTTCTGCACGGCGGTCTTGATCTCCGGGTGGGCGGCCCGCAGACGGGCGAGCAACTCCTTGCGCCCGTGCATCAACTCTTCAGAAGTGACCAGCACCAGAAGGACCTCACCCGTACTAGCGCCGAGGCGCAGCAGGACGTGCTTCAGCGTTCCGCCATAGCCGAAAGGCTTGATTTTCAGGGAATTCAACTGCGATTCCAGGGTCGCGAGCACCGCATTGAGCCGCTCGTCCTGCAGAAGGCATCCGGCCATCGGGACGACGCGGTGCGAGGACTCCTCATACAAGCCACAGACGACCCGGGAGCCCCCCATCGAAACGGCGGCGATGACCTTGTTGCGGTAATGGAAGGGCTCCTCCATCCCGCACACGTCCTGCACCTGCACGCGCAAACCCTCCGCCCGGAAAGCCCGCGCGACCGCATCCCGTTTCCGGGCCAGTTGCTCGGCATAGGGCGTCTCGAGCATAGCGCAGGCGCCGCAGCGCTCATATGCGACACACTTTTCCATATTCCTTCGCAAACTTACGGAAAAACGCAGAAAAAACAGTAAGTTTGCAGTAAATGGAACACAATACGATGAAACACACACTTTCCTTCCTTTTCATGGCTGCGCTTCTGGTCGTCAGCTCCTGCGGTCCCGCCCGCTATTCTTCCAGTTTCAATCCCAAAATGATCGGAGAATACGCGCTGATCGAGCCCTATTCCCAGGTACTCTATTATAACGAGCGCAACCAGCCCCGGTATGATGCCGGCCTGTCCGAAGATGCGGCCTTCCTCCTGAAGAATGTCATCGAGTCTGAGCGTTATCCTTTCACCCGTACAATCCGCATGAATTATCAGGGTTCCGACGCCGCTGTCGCGGATTGGCTCGACACCTTCACCGACATCAATGTATCCCGCGCCGGACGTCTTCGCGTCCCGGATCATCTCATCAGGACCATCTCAAAGAGCGGGCACCGCTACGGCATCGTCTTCTATTCCTACGGGCACATCCAGTCCGAGGAAGGACGGCGGCTCGAGGAGATGGAGCGTGCCGCCGTACGCATGGTCGAGAAGATTGCCGATAAGATCGCCGAGAAAAAGTCCGAACCCACGTATATCCCGCGCACGGAACCGTACAACAATAAGATTTACTACGCGGTCATCGATGCCGAAACGGGCAGCATCCTGGATATGGCCTGCGAGAATTCACTCTTCTATTCCGACCCGACTAGCGCATCGGATGTCCGCAACATCCTGTCCCGTCTCCTGAAGCCTTTCGTCGAATGATGAAAAGCCCCTGGCCAATCCTTTTCGCATGCCTCTTGCTTACGGGGGCTTGCATGCAGGTCCCGTCGAGCCTGACGCTTTCCGAAGGCAAGGGCTGGACGTCCCGGCAGGCCTATACCGACTTTGAAATCAACGGCCAGGCCTGCTGCTCCGAAGGAGCTGAGGCGCTGATCGGGCTGTGTCTCGATGGAGAGATTCCCGGTCAAGCCGGGAATGACAAGGCTGAAGACAGCGCCGTCATGGCCGGCTCGGACCGGCCATCTCCTTCCGGTTATGCTATCCTCCTCCACAACGGTCCCATCGACGGCAGCGTCAAGACCGGCAGCCTCCTGCACGTGCGCAACCTATACCGTTCCCTCGCACAGGACGGCGAATGGTTCGACTTCAACGTCGCCGTGCGCGGCAAGAACGTCGGTGTAAGGATTAACGGCGTGGACGTCGTCTGCTATACTGAGCCGGATAAGCCCTGGCGTGCGCCCGGTCACGAGAAGGAACGCATCGCCCCCGGCCGCATCGGCTTCCGGGGCATCAAGGGCACGGTCGAGCTGCGCAACCTGACCCTCACTCCCCTGCCCGAGGGCCTGCGAAATCCCGCCGACACCCTTCCTCCCGTCGATGAGCAGGCGGACCGCATCATCCGTCTCCAGCAGGCGGACTTCCCCGTCATCGACTACCACGTCCACCTCAAGGGCGACCTGACGCAGGAGATGGCCCACGCGATGTCGATGAACTACGGCATCAACTACGGCGTGGCGCCGAATGCCGGCGAAGGCGGCGTGGGCCGCATGCTCGCGGACGACGCCGAGGTCTATGCCTACCACGACGAGATCAGCGGCGAGCCCTTCCTCTTCGGCGTGCAGGGCGAAGGCCGCAAATGGACGCAGACCTTCTCCAAGGACGCCCTGGGCATCTTCGAATACCTCTTCACGGACGCGATGACCATCATCGACCACAAAGGCCGCAACAGCCGAATCTACCGCCCAGAGGAGGTCCATCTCGACGGCATCTCCAAGCAGAAGTACATGGATCACCTCGTGGACCAGACCGTGCTGATCCTGACCAACGAGCCGGCCGACATCTACGCCAATCCGACCTTCCTGCCGGGCGTCCTGCAGGCCGAATACGACACCCTCTGGACGCCGGAGCGCGTGGACCGGGTCCTGGACGTGCTGGAACGGTACCACATCGCCCTGGAGATCAACCCGCGCTACTGCATCCCATCCTTCGACATCATCCGGGCGGCCAAGGCGCGCGGCATCAAGTTCACCTTCGGCACCAATAACGTGGATTCCAACTTCGGACGGCTCGAATACGCCCTGGACGCCATCGAGGCCTGCGGCCTGACCGCCGACGACATCTGGTTCCCTTCGATGAGCATCCGTGCGGAGCGTCCCACCGTCATCTATAACCATTTCGACTGAATATGAGCATCACAGGCATAGGCGAGACCGTACTCGACATCGTCTTCCGGGGCGGGCAGCCCCAGGCCGCCGTCCCCGGCGGGTCCACTTTCAATGCCATGATTTCCTTGGGCCGCACCCTCGGGCGCAAGTTCCCGGAAGTGGCCCTGCGCATGGTTACGCAGACCGGCGACGACCCGGTCGCGGACATCGTCACGGCTTTCATGAAGGAGAACTGTGTCTCGGACGGGGCGCTGGTCCGTTCCCCCGGCCAGAGCACCGTGTCGCTGGCCTTGTTGGATGAGAAGAGCAACGCCCATTACGAGTTCTTCCGGGACAAGAGTCTGCCGGCGTTCAAGGCGCCGGAGCTGGATTTCCAACCCGGGGACATCGTTCTTTTCGGCTCCTTCTTCGCCATCAATCCCGAGACGCGGGAGGAGACGCGCGCCTTGATCCGGCAGGCCCGGGCAGCCGGCGCCGTCGTCTATTATGACATCAATTTCCGCAAAAACCACAATGCCGCCGACTCCTTGCCGCAGATCGAGGAGAACATCGCCCTCAGCGACGTCGTAAGGGGCTCTTCAGAGGACATCGAGGCCTTGTATGGCACGGAGGACGCTTCGGCCGTTTATGCCGCCCATATCGCCCCGATTTGCCCGCATTTCATTTGCACGAAGGGGGCTCGGGAGACGGAGGTGTTTTCTCCGGGCGTCCGCCGGCGCTATCCGGTCCCCCAGGACACGCCCGTCGTCTCCACCATCGGCGCCGGCGACAACTTCAACGCCGGGGTCGTTTACGCCCTCACAACGGGCTGGGGCTCACTGGAGTTGGGACTGCAGGATAGAACCCTTCCGGGGAATGCAGTCCCAACTCCAGCAACCCCCAGCCCTGAAGCGACTGCCCTGCAGCTGACGGCGACCGACTGGGACCGGATCGTGCCGATTGCCCACCGGTTCAGCGCCAACGTCGTCGCCAGCCTATTCAACTACGTCGACCTGGGATTTGAGCCATGATCGCCCTGCTTCTTGCCGCCGCCGCGGCACTCCTGTCACCGCACCCCCAAACCCCCGCTCCCATGTCCATCTATCCCGAAACCCAGAAAGTGAGAAAAGCCGCCGTCGCCGGCACCTTCTACCCCGGCTCCGCCAAGGACATCCGGTCCATGCTGGGGCCCTGGCTGCATCCCTGCGGGGAAGGCCCCGTTCCCCAGGCGCTCATCGTCCCCCACGCCGGGTACGTGTTCAGCGGCGAAGTGGCCGCCTCGGCCTTCAACCGCATCCCCCGGGGGCACACTTACAAGCGCATCTTCCTGCTCGGGCCGAGCCACCGGGTCGGATTCGCCGGCGCGAGCGTGGACACCCTGTATGCCCAGGCCGAGACGCCCCTGGGAAAGGTTCCGATCGACGTCTCCCTGGGGAAAACACTTGTCCGGGACGGGAAAGGATGCTTCACTTGCCGGGCCGACGCCCACGACAAGGAGCATGACCTGGAAGTCCAGCTCCCCTTCCTTCAGCTGCTGTTCGATGAGGTTCCGCCCGTCGTCCCGATCGTCATCGGTACCCAGCGGCTCGGCACGCTGCAGCAGATAGCGGCCGCCCTGGAGCCCTACTTCAATGAGGAAAACCTCTTCATCATCAGTTCGGACTTCTCCCACTATCCCTCCTACGAAGACGCGAAGGCCTCCGACCTCTATCTGGCGGACGCCATCGTCCACGGCGGACTGAACGAATTCCTCAACGCCCTCTCGCATATCGCCAGGCAGGGTTTCATCGGGGAAGACACGGCCGCCTGCGGCGCCTGCGCCATCGCGGTGCTGCTGGAGATGATGGACGCCCAAGGGCGGAACCGTTTCGCCGCCGAGCAGGTGATGTACCGCAACTCCGGCGATTCCCCGTATGGCGAGAAGGACCGGGTCGTGGGGTACAACGCGATCGTCTTCAACCGATCCGAAATGGAAGCGCCCCTATTCAGTTTTACAGGAGACGAGAAGAAAGCCATGGTCGCCACCGCGCGCGCGGCCATCTTCCGCGCCCTGGGCCTGCCTTTCGACGGGGATGACAGCCCGACGGGCGTCCTGAAGGAAGAAGGCTACGGCGTCTTCGTGACCCTCCATCTGGACGGGCGCCTGCGGGGCTGCATCGGCCGTTTCGAGTCCTCCTCGAGCCTCCACGCCACGATACGGGAGATGGCCCGGAGCGCCGCCTTCGACGACCCGCGCTTCCCATCCCTTTCCAAGGCGGAAGCCCCCAAGGTGGAGATCGAGGTGTCCGTGCTCTCCCCGCTGAAAAGGATCGCGTCCATCGACGAATTCAAGTTGGGCCGGGACGGCATCTATATGATCAAGGGCTCCCGGCACGGCACCTTCCTCCCCCAGGTCGCTGAAGAAACGGGCTGGACTACGGAGGAGTTCCTGGGCCACTGCGCCCGGGACAAGGCCGGCATCGGCTATTACGGCTGGAAGGATGCCGAACTCTATACCTATCAGACCGTTGTCGTAAAAGAATCCGAATTGCCATGATGGAAGCCAGTTTCTACACCGCCGACAAGGACGGCGTGCAGTGCCTGCTCTGCCCCCACCACTGCCGGATCAAGGAAGGCCGGAGGGGCCTCTGCCACAGCCGCGAATGCCGCGACGGCGTCCTCCACGCCCTGTCGTACGCCAAGCCCTGCTCCCTGGCCGTCGACCCCGTCGAGAAGAAGCCCCTGAACCAGTTCATGCCGGGGACTTACTGCCTGTCGCTGTGCTGCACGGGCTGTAATCTCTCCTGCCGCTGGTGCCAGAACAGCGAAATCTCCCAGGCCGCCCCGGAAGACGCCGACTATTATCTCCTTTCGCCGGAAGTCGTGGTGGACCTGTGCGTGAAGCGCGGTCTGCCCGCCATCGCCTACACCTATACGGAACCCTTCACCTGGTGGGAATACATGTACGACATCGCCGTCCTCGCGCACGGCAGGGGCCTGAAAAACATCCTGGTCTCCGCCGGCTATGTGGAGAAAGAACCCCTGCAGGAACTGATGCCCTATCTCGATGCGGCCAACATCGACATCAAGTCCATGGACGACGCGTTTTACCGGAAGTATTGCGGGGCCACCCTGGCCCCGGTCCTGGAGAGCATCCTGGCCATGCATAAGGCCGGCGTCCATGTCGAGATCACCAACCTGATCATTCCCGGACTGAACGACTCGGACGCCCAGATGGGCGCGCTCTGCCGCTGGATGACGGACAATGGCCTGCAGGACGTTCCTCTGCACCTGAGCCGTTATTTCCCCAGCTATAAGATGAAGGAGCCGGGCCCGACCCCGCGGGCGACGCTGCTCCGGGCGAAGGAGCTTGCCCTCTCCCAGGGGATCAAGACCGTCTATCTGGGAAACATTTGAATCCCGTTAAGAGTTATTACCCGAAGGACTAGCGTCCCAGTTGCTCCCGGATAAAACGGACTTCGTCCTCGCTGTAGGGCGTCAGGTCCGGGCGGAATAAGTCGTGGAACCAGACCTCCGGTTCTTCGGTAAAGGGCACGGGCTGGCCGTCCTCCCCTATCGGATTCCAGGGATACTGGCATTGCTGCTTGCCGTTCACCAGGCCGTAGCTGAAGGAACCGATCTTTTTCTCCTTGAACAGCGGCAGGATGGAGAAATAATCCGAGCCCCGGGTCCTCGCCATCCATTCCGAGCATAGCACCGGACGGCCGTACTGCAGGGCATAGTCCACGAACTTGCTGCAACTCGGGAGCGCATTGTAGTTGTGGAAGGAGATGATGTCGCTGTTGGCGCAGATGAAGTCCGAAATCGGTTTGTTGTACGTTCCCCAGGTCGGCATGGCGATCATCGGCGAAGTCAGGGGCTGCGAGGGATTCACCTCCCGCGCCCAGCGGTAGACCGCCTCCAGGAAGGGCAACGTGTCGAATCCCTTGGTATTTTCCGGCTCATTGTACAGGCACCAAGCCAGGATGCGCGGGTCGTTCTTGTAGCGTTTCATCACCGCCTTGAGATAGCGCTCGATGGGCCCCCAGCGCGACGGATCGTTGACCACATCCCGCCCGGGCGAGGACATCCAGACCGAATTGTGCACCCCAGGCACCGGCTGCGGCTGCGGCCCCAGGTACGGGTTCTTGATCGTGCCGCCGTTGGTGAAGAAGGTCATCAGGATGCGCAGCCCGTGCTTGTCCGCCAGCCGCACCGTCTCCTCCAGCCTGTCCATGAAGCCTTTGGGATCGTCCTGCCACACAATGTCGCAGAGGAAGAGCCGGATCACATTGAATCCCAGCCCTTCGGCCAGGCCCAGTTCCTTGTCCACCACTTCCGGCTGGAAATAATCCTTCCCCCAGATCTCCACCGGCGTCCCGCCGTAGGACGGCATAAACACGCAGCCCACCGGCCACGGCTGGGCGTCGTACCACGCCCAGGCTTTCTCTTCGCTCCACCGCTCCCCGACCTGCGTGCAGGAGAGGAACAGGAACATCAGCGCAAAACAGCCCAACAGTCTTTTCATATCAATTACTTTGCTTTTTTCAATCGACGGACGCCCTTGGGAAGCGTGACTTGGGATGAAACGCTTCCGTCCGCATTCTTCCTATGCTTCACTTCAATGACGCCGTATGGGGTCGGGACGGTGCCTTCGGCCCAGTCCAGGTCCCCCAGGTTCGGCGCGATGAAGACTTCGCGATAACCGTCATCCACGGGCACGACGCCCAGGACATGCCGGCTGAGCCACGCCGTCGGGCCGGATGCCCAGCCGTGGCAGAAACTGTGACGCAAGCCCTTGTAACACCAGGCGCCGCCGTCGGCGTGGATATCAAACATCCCTTCCGGCACGATCTCGTCGATGCGGGCCGCCCGTTTCCCATCCTCGAAATTGAAGTCCTCCCAAAAGGTCGTGGCACCCAAATCCAGCATTCGGCCCCAATAATCGGAGATGAGTTGCATCGCCTCCGCGTAATGCCCGCTGCGGGCAAGGGCTTCCAGCATGTAATAGCCCATGAAAGAAGTAAACTGCCCGGGTCCGTTCTTCAAGATGAGATCCGACGCTTCCCGGGCGTCCATCATCGACCCATAAGACAGCAAGGCAACCGCCTGGCTGCTTCCGACAGCATCCGTAGGGGTCTTCGAAAGAGCCGTGGCCCATTCCGAACAGGTCCGGCACATCGCCTCATCCCCCAGGATCTTTCCGATCTGGGCCGCCGCAAGGAAAGCCGCAGCCGTCAGCGCCTGCAGGCCGGCATGGATCACCTCCGGCTTGTCATTGGACGGCCAGTCGATGAAACGTCCGTTCCTGTACGCTTCCCGGAAGCCGTCCGGCGTTTCTTCCAAGTTGGTGACGATCGTTTGCAGGAGGGCCTCCAGATAGGCTTTCTGCTCCTTCAGGTACGCCAGATCCGCGGACCAGGAATAGAGGTCACGCTGGATGATGATCCACCAGAGAGAGTAGGAGCAGATGCCGTTCATCCACTGGATCGGTGCGGTCTTGTCCCGGACATAATCCAAGCTCTTGCGGATCACGTCCTGGTCGCCGAACACGGTAAGGGCGGTCATTACCTCCGGATGCATGTCGCCGAGCCAGACCAGCCTGTCGCGCTTGATGCCATCCCACAAATAGTCCTGCATGCACAGATGGACCGTGTATGCGCCCGTCTGCCAGATATCGTTCAGACGCCCGTCGCTGCAGCGGAACGACCCGAGGTAAGCCAGGTCCCGCTTGCGGGAAACGGCACGCACGGCTTTCAGGGCCACGCCCTCCCCGGCATCCTCCAAAAGGTCCAGCCGGGCAAAGCGGAAGCCGCTCTGGCCATACTCGGCCACGCCCAGCCAAGGTACGGAGATCTCCCCGTCGCGGACGGAATGGTCGTTGGTGGCCGTCGATCCCGGCGCGTGGACATCGCTGAGAGCCTCGCTGACAGACTCGCCAAGCACCAGCCGGAATCGGGCGGCTTCGTGCGAGCCGCTCATGGCCCGGACGATCTGGATGCCGCCCTGGATCTCCTTGCCGAAATCCAGTAGGATGGAAGATCCCGCGCGCAGTCGGGCCAGCCGGTCCTCCGTGGTGGAAACCTGGCCGCAGTAAGGCTCCAGCAGGCAGTCCACCCCAGCGGCCGGGCCTTCGACCCGTATGATGCGGGTCGGAGTCAGATATTCGGTCACGAAACCGCTGTCCGCCGGACCGGACGCTTGCGGCTTCCCGCTGCAGGAAAGCAGCAGGAGGAAAGCCGGGATAGCCGCCAGGTATCCTTTCATCACTCGAAAATCTCGGCGACGGTACGGCCTTGGCAGTACTCGGGCAACCGGACGCCCAGCAGGTCGGCCAGGATGCCGCCCGTGTCATACTGAGCCAGGGGGATGTCATTGAAGCAGAAGCCCTTCTTGATGCCCTTGCCACAAAGGACCAGGGGCGTAAGCCGCTCCTCCGCCGCGATGCCGCCGTGGCCGTGGTTGATGCCGCCGTGGTCGGAGGTGACGATGATGACGGAAGAATCCAGGATGCCGGCGGCCTTGATGGCATCGACGATCTGCCCGACCCAGAGATCCAGTTCCTTGAGCTTCTCGTAGAGTTCCGGCGTATCGTGACCGGCCCCATGCCCCACGTGGTCCGGATCGTCATAGATGAAGGCGGCGAAGCGGGGCTTCTTTTCCACGATATAACGGCAAGCCGCCTCGCAGATATCAGCCTGCGGCAAGCGTCCGTAATAGCTGAAGGCCGTCGTATCGATCAGGTATTTGATCCCGTCCCACTCGTACAGGCAGCCTATCTCAGCCTCTGGTTCTTTCTCCCGGAGATAGCCGAAAACCGTAGGGAAAATCCCGATCGCATTCTTGACGCTGGGCTCGAAATCCGGCTTCTTGGAGCAGCACTCCCAGAATCCGTGATGCTCCGGGCCGACACCCGTGAACATGGCGTCCCAGTTGGTCGCGCTGTGCGAAGGCTGGACCGTACGCTTGTTCAAGGTCCAGGCCCCCTCGTCCATCAACTGCTTCACATTCAGCATATCCGACTTCTCCACGCTGTAGGAGCCCCATCCGTCGAGGCCGATGAAGAAGACGTGCTCCACACCGCGGGAGTGGTCGTGTCGCTTCTCAGACGTGCAGGAGAGTGCGGCCATCAGCGCGGTCGCAATAAGGAAATAACGAGATAGTCTCATGGCTGTATCATTGATATTGAACATGGATCTTATGCTTTCCCGGGCCGAGGACGGCCAGGGTATTACTCTTGGGAAGGAGCACTTCCGCTTCGGACTCATCCGGTACGGTAACTTCCAGGACGCCCGCCTTGCGGTCCACGGAGACGGCCACGGTGCCTGCCACTGTCGGGAAGGAAAGGCTGCACTGCTCGAAGACGAAAGGATCGGGCCGTACGGAGAAACGTTTCCAGCCGGGCTCAAGCGGTACGATGCCCAGCATCCGGGTCGGGAAGACCGCCAGCGGGCCGCCGCTCCAGGCGTGGTTTATGCTGCCACAGCGCCAGTCCCCGTCGACGCCCACGTTCCAGTTTTCAAACAGGGTGTCGTGATCCGGATGATTCACCATGAAGTCGTAACGCTTGCGCTCCCGCTCCAAGGCATAGTCGCCGTGTCCGAGGACGAACAGGGCTTCCATCACATATTTCTCCATATAGGGGCTGGCGTGCTCCTCGGTCTTCAGGACATCGTAGATCGTGTCGTACTGCAGCTTCGTTGCCACGCCGGCAAGGACCGCCAGCGCATTGACGCGGTCGTCGGTCTCCCCTTCATATCCGGGATAACGGTAGCCATAGTCCGTCCAGGCCACGCGCCGTATCGCCTCCTGAAGGGATGCGAGTTGCGCGCGGAATGCGGCGGCCTCCTCTTTCTCTCCCACCACGTCAGCCATGCCGGAAACGCCCTGCAAGGCCAGGCAATACCAGAGGTTCTGCAACAGGCGCATGTCGCGGTGGTCGCCCCAGTCGCCCCAGTTCCATTTCCCTTGGTGCCAGGCAATCGTGCCGTCTTCGGACACGGAATAGGTCTCCAGGTACTTCTTAACCAGCGGATAGACGTGCTCGACGGTCGCCTTGTCGCCGGTGTTCATATAGTAGGTCCAGATGCCGTAACGGCCCACGGCGGCCAGCATCTGGCAAGGCAGTTCCGCATCATAGTTGCCCGGGATGGGAGAATGGATGATGCCGTCGGGCCGCTGCCAGTCCATCAGTTCGTGGATGCCCTTGCGGATCAAGGCGTGCAGGGAGGTCGAATAGGTGTAGAAACTCTCGCCCAAGATGGTCACGATGTCACCCCACCACTGTGCCCGCTCCCGGTCCGGACAGTCGAAGAACGTGTCGCGGGAATTGACATAAATGGTGCGCAAGCCCTTCTCCCAGAACAGGTTGAAGAAAGGATCCGAACAGCTGAAACGGCCTTCGGGCTCCGCGTCATAGCCGGTCTCGCGGTATTGGACGGCTTTCACCGTCGCGCCGTGCTCCACGGTCAGGATGAGGCGCTCGCCGCTGATCCAGCCCAGGGACTCGTATTCCTGGCGGCCCGCCTTGGTGATATAGTCCGCCCGGACGCACTCGGGGCCCACCCGGGCATGGTCGGTCTCGATCAGGATGCGATGCCCTCCTTCCGCATCTTCCACGACGAGGACCGGCGTCATCTGCATGTTGTGCGGCAGGCGGACGAAAACGGTATCCGCCTCCGCGCCGGGCCGGGTCTCGAAGCGCAGGCTCTTGACCCCGAAGTCCTTCCACTGGGGAATGGGGCGCGTGTGCAGCTCACCCAGGCTGCTTTCCACCGGCTGGGCGGGAACGAAGCCCTCCAGGGCGCCGGTCTGCCAGCCTTCGATGTCCTGCCGGGCATCGAAACGGATGCTGGACTCGGACAGGCGGTAGTTCGGCACCGGGCAGTCAGCGGTCCCGTAAGCGGGATGGACGCGGCAAAGCCAGCCGTCCCCGGAGATGCCCGCCGCCGGGCAGTCGAACCAAAGCTGGGCGCGGCCGCTGCCCAGATGCGAAAAACCGTCCTTGCCGAAATACCAGAGCAGCAGGGCGATACTGTTCTCTCCTCTCTTCAGGAAGGGAGCCAGATCCACTTCGTCGAAATAGCTGTCCCGCGGATTCGGGCCGCGCTTGAGGCCGCCCTCGAAGACCGCCATCTTCCCGTTCACCCAGAGCCAGTATTTGCTGTCCACGGCGATGCGGGCAGGCGCCGTATCCGGAACGGCATCCAGCGTCACATCCCTGCGGAAAGCGATCCACTGGTTGGGCGCCGGCTCCAGATCCGGGCACGTGAGTGTTACCGGGGCGGAAAGGACCTCCATTTCGGGAAGGGTCCAGGAGGAAGGGGCCTTCGGGCCGGGATGGCCGCAGGAAACGAGCAGGACCAGGGCCGGAAGGAGGAAGAGGATCTTTTTCATACCTGTCAGGAAAGGGGGTTATTGCTCCAGGCGGTAGCTGCCGGCGGCGTATTCCTTCGCCTCCGTCTCGCCGGGCAGGGTCACGGACGCCGTTGCGCCTTCGGGGATGGTGAATTCCCAGATCCACTGGTCGCCCTCATAGCGCCAGGCGCTCTTGATCAGGCCGGCGGCGGACTGGTATTCCGCCTTGACGAAGCCCAGGCGCTTGTCCGGAACCGGGGCCATCACGATGTGCTTGAAGCCGGGCGCGGCGGGATCCGCGGCGATGCCGGCCACCGTCTTCCATATCCAGGCGCAGACGCTGCCGTAGGCGTAATGGTTGAAGCTGTTCATGCCCTTCGGGCCCATGCCGGACTCGAGGGTATAGCTGTTCCAGCGCTCCCAGATCGTGGTGGCGCCATTGTCGATGGAATACATCCAGCTGGGGTTCTTGCGCTGGAAGAGCAGGTCCCAGGCGATGTCCGCCATCCCCTCCTGCGTCAGGACGTCCATCAGGATGGAGGTCCCGAGGAAACCGGTCTGCAGGCAGCCGTCGTGGTCGGCGAAATTCTGGCGCAGGCGCGCCTTCATCGCCTCGCGGGCCTCCCCTTCGACCAGGTCGTTCTTCAGGGCGAAGAGAGCCGGCGTCTGCATCGTATTGAGGATCGCGGTCTTGAACGTGCCGTCGGGATTGAGGAAGGTCTCCTTGAGGTAGGCCTTCGCGGCGTCGGCCATCGCCTGGTAAGCGGCGGCATCGCGGCCGGTAGCGGCGGCCATGTCGCGCATCATCCCTGCGTCGATGGCCCAGTAGCAGGCGCTCAAGTAAGACCAGTAGGTGATGGCGTCGGGCAGGCGCTTGCGCTCCGGACCGACGAAGGCGCGGCCGCTGCAGCTCTCGAGCGGCTCGTAGCCGACCCAGTCGGCCCACTGGTAGTTGCCGTTCTCGGCGGCAAGGGTCGTGTGGTCGTATTTCGTCTCGTTGACGTGCTGGATGAAGCGGTCCATCGCCTCCCAGTTCTCATCGATGATCGAAGGATTGCCGAACTGCTTCCAGACGGTCCAGGGGCAGATGATGCCGGCGTCGGCCCATCCCAGGCGCATCATCGAGGTCGGCTCGGCGCCGTACTGGGCATCCGGGGCCACGCCCGGGAACGCACCCGTCGGGGACTGGGTGTCGCGCATGTCGCGCATCCACTTATGGAAGAAGGAATCCGTGTTGGCGAAGAAGGTGCCGGTCTCGGTG
>JAEEGG010013590.1_pt1 | contig 17398 bp, 18 predicted proteins | sample 9134161 | NCBI WGS metagenome assembly JAEEGG01 (sample SAMN16246543, study PRJNA631951) | gut metagenome | biome: gut microbiome; feature: rumen; material: CR-attached | host: Bos | place: Iran: Karaj | collected 2018-10 | reverse complement strand
TGCTTACCTGTCAGTAGGCAGCAGCGGCGTTCCTGTTCGTCAAATCCACGGTTGTGGCACGAGCCACAACACTTTTTAATCTTGATGCCAAAATCGTTGGCAACCATTTCACTTGCTCGTTTCATTTTTTATTCGTTTAATTTGTTAAATTCGTGTTCGTTTTCTCCTCCAGCAGGCCTACCTGCCGTATCACTTGTATCAGTATGTCAAAGAGCGATTTTGTCTTTCGACGATGCAAGGACAGTGCAAACCGAATGCAATCGAGCTCGCTCGAATTGCTGAGGTGCAGCCTGTTCTCGCTGATTTCTTCAGCAAAATTAGGCATAAAAAAAACGTCCCAGAAGCTCTGGAACGTTTTGGGAAAAAATTGGGAACGTTTGGGAAGATTTTGGGAAAAAACTACTCGTTTCCTATCCTCGTTTGCAACATTTTATCTAATTCTTGTACTACTGCATAACAACCATAGAACAGCTTCTTCTCATCATCCTGAGGCTGGTAGTCACCCCATTTGTCCACATCCTCCTTCACAAATTTCAGGTAGCTGAACTTGCGTATATTATCATATTTACATTCAAGAGGCAGTAGTTTCCCATGATAAGGCAGACTATTGATACGGTCGCAACACATCTCGAGATTTCGTGGAAAATTGTATTTCCACATAAGCAGGCAACAGGCTCCCAGCCATAACTGGTAGTTGTTCAGTACTTGGTCTTTACCATTGATGTTGAGCAGAGCCTGGGCTACTTGCTCATCTGTCACTTTAGGTCTTTTTTCTGAATCGTCTTTTTCATGGTAATGGTTGTCGCCATGCACTTCCATGATAAACTGTCCGATTCTGACATTACCTTTCGACAACTCCTGCAAAATTTTCAGTTTCAGTTCGTCACTCATGATAGTAGATTATTTTTGATTATATTCCATGATTAACTGTTCTATCTTCTCTATTTGGGATATATCCACATGAACATTAATATACAAGTTGTTCACTTGGACCACATGCCTTTTACGATTAATTTTTCGGAATAATGCTCTTACTCTTTTTAGAATTCTTGGGTCACAATGCTTCTTTGTGACCCTACGTTGACTGCCGGGCAGTTCTTCATTGATGTTGTTCATTTTGTGACTGTTTAAAGTTAGTAATACTAAAAATCGCCACAAAAGTAATATAGGGGGTGTTGCAAAAACCGCCTACACCTCCCCACTTTCTTCTCTTTCTTTATAAAGTTTAACACTTTCGGCATGTTTGGTCCATATTTTTGCCACTACAGACTCCGGTTCCATCACTTTTAACCTGTTTGCACGCTCCATCAACTTCCCTATGAAATCCCACGAAGGGCGTAGTCTTAATCTGAAGTCAGCCCATCCTTCACCCTGCATCACTTCCACCTGACTGCCATGAAGCGGTAAGTCGCGCAGGTAGTTCACCTCTGTTTCGAAAGCCCTGATAAGTATATCCTCCACCTCCAGCGTCTCGTCCTTCATCACGCCGTAGCAGTCTTTCAGATATTCCGTCACCGTCAGCGTTTTGTCCATCAGGAATACCGTCCCCGAATTCCTCACCCGTTTCATCCTGTCAAGAGCCAGTGTAATCACAGGTTTTGAATCCGAAGGACCTATCAGATACCACCGCTGATGATACAGCTTCAGGAAGTAAGGCTGCACCGTATAGTGGCTCACTCTGTCCCTTCCGTAAGCCTGATAGCTGATGTGCAGTATCTGGTTTCTCCTCATAGCCTGGATAATGTCTTTCAGGAATCTTTCCGACGATGGAATATTCTCCACGCCTATCCTGTCTTTGATGTCCGTACATTCACCGATGGCATAGTTTACGGCAAGAGTTGACAGCATCCAATTCTCAATGCTATCCTTCTTGAATATCTCAGGATTCTTGATATAATAGCCCTGTTTGCTGTTATATTCTATGACGATATGGAAATTCTCTTCTATCTCACCCCTGTATCTGAAGAATTTGCTACGGTCCAATCCAACACCCTCATTCACCTTATCCTTTATCCATAGGTCGTTAATCTCACTGAGTGTCATTGGTCCGTTGTCACGTATGGTTGTTATAAGCCATACGTACGCCTTGTACATTAGGTTTTGTCTCATCTTTCTGTTTGTTTTGTTTTAGATTAACCTCACGTAAGAACAGAAGCTATGGACACCAGCAGAAATTACGCAGGCCAGGATTACCACGTCCCAACAGCGGAAGTTACTCAGACTCCAAGAACGATGGCAGGGTCTATGTTCAACTTACGACTGATTTCCCTCCCTGTTTTTAGCGATGGCTCACCCTTACCAGTAATAATCTCACTCAAGCGAGCCGCGCTGAGACCAAGCATCTCTGCCAATTTACTCTGGGTCAGCCCCATTTCATACATGCGTAGCTTGATGGTTTCTGCCAATGTTGGGGCGGCAATGGGATAATGTTCTTCCTCATAGTCTGCAACCAAATCGGATATTAAGTCAAGTTCCAGCATATTCTTGTCATCGGCAGGTGTGTCATTGCCGACAATCTTCAGAAGCTCATTGATTCTATTGCAAGCTGCTTCGTACTGTTTCTCTGTCTTAATCTGTGCCATACCTATATATTTTTAATATCCTTAATTCTGTTATATTCTTCATGCGTGCCAACAAAGCGCATATATACCTTTTTATTGATAAACAAGACCACAGCAACTATTCGATAGGTGTTACCCTTGATATCGAACACATAGCGGTCATTCCCTACATAGTCAGCAGAATTGAATGTCTGCTTGATGTCTGCAAAAGAATTCCAATCAGCCTTGGTAACACGTTTGTACCAGTCACGCAGGGGTACATCTGAGTCTGCATGTTTGGCTATGAAATCCCTTATCATTGAAAATGAAATCACTCTCATATATTCCTATTTTGCTGCAAAGATATAGATAATATTCGGTATTACCAAATATTATTCGGAAAATTTTAATGTCTGGTCATAGTTGCATAGTAACATAGCAAGCATAAAACAGCCTCTCCCCTGCCCCTCCCCTAAAAGGGAGGGGCTTTTGTTGAATGTTAAATAATATAAAGGCGGTAGCAAATTCTTCACTCCTCACTCTTCATTCTTCGCTAAAAATATGTATCTTCGTAGGCTGAAAAGAATGAGTTAGAAATGGCTTGGAAACTGAAATATCGCTGTGACGGTTGCGGATATGAAGCCGAGGTTTACGAAGGACGCGGACTCTTTCGACAGGAGATTACTGCCATGATGTGTGCCGACTGCAAAAGCATTCAGAATATTGTGGTGGGTGGCATCATTGCCGATGTTGCTCCGTCGTACAGGAGTGAGGTGGGACGCTTGTGTCTGAACTGTGGCAGCGACCGCATCAGAGTGTGGGACAAACGAACTTGTCCGAAGTGCCTGGGCAACATGAAAGCTACGGGCGAGAAGGAGTTTTGGACATAATTGTCTTTTATTTGAGATAAAATCATTATCTTTGCACCACAATTTCGAAAATGATATGGCAAAGGTAAAGAAAATGAAAGACCTGAAAAGGGATAGTATAGATTTCGGCAAGACGAGGATTGAACCGCTGTTTCAGAGCATTTTCGTCCCTACATTGTTTTCTATGGTGTTTGCTTCGCTATTCACGGTGGCCGACGGCATCTTCGTCGGACAGGGCGTGGGCAGCGATGCATTGGCGGCTATCAACATTGTGTCGCCGCTGTTTCTGCTGACTACCGGCATCTCGCTGATGTTCGGTGTGGGCGTGTCGGTGGTGGCAAGCATCCATTTGTCGAAAGGCAATACCAAAGCCGCCAATTTCAATATCACGCAGGCCTTCGTCGTGGCTACGCTGCTGATGCTGATAGTGGCGATTGCCGTTTATTTCTTCCGCGTCTCCTTCCTTCGAATGTTGGGTTGCAGCGATGCCCTGCTGCCGTTGTGCGAGGATTATCTGCTGCCCATTCTGCCTGGTTGCGTTTGCATCGTCATCCAACTGATAGGCACCTTCGTCATCCGACTTGACGGTTCACCGAAATATTCCGCTTCGCTGGAAATCATCCCCGGCATTCTGAACATCTTTCTCGACTGGCTGTTTGTGTTCCCGATGCACATGGGAATTGCCGGAAGCGCCATTGCTTCGTCGGTCAGTTGTGCTGCTGCGGCAGGAATGGTCGTCTGGTACATGCTGTTCCGTTCGCAAACGGTGAAGATGATCATGTTGAAGTTGAGTATGACCAGTCTCTATCTGACACTGCGCAACACTGGCTATATGGCTCGCAGCGGTTTCTCGTCTATGTTGGGCGAACTGGCCATGTCGATGATGCTGATAACCGGCAACTATGTCTTCATTAGCAAATTGGGCGAAGACGGTGTGGCTGCCTTCAGCGTGGCGTGCTATCTCTACCCTATCGTGTTTATGGTCAACAATTCGGTGGCTCAGTCGGCTCAGCCCATCATCAGTTTCAACTACGGTGCAGGCAACAAGAACCGTGTGAAGAAAGCCTTTATGGTCAGCATTCGCACCGCTGCCATCTGTGGCGTGATGGCCACAACGCTGCTGACATTAGCTGCCAAACCTCTTGTGGGACTCTTCCTGCAACCAGGCAGCAAACCTTATGAAATAGCCGTATCAGGACTCCCCCTGTTTTCCTATTCCGCCATTTTCTTTGCCCTGAATGTAGCGGTCATCGGCTATTACCAAGCCACCGAGCAGAACTCGCGCGCCACGCTGTTCATGCTGTTGCGCGGTTTGCTGTTCTTGATTCCTGCGTTCATCCTAATGCCGCTGCTCGTTGCTCCACAGGGCATGTGGCTCGCAGTTCCAGTCACGGAATGTATGACGCTGGGTGTGATTCTGCTGACCAACAAGCGGGTATAGTCCATCAAAAAAAGCCGAAGGCACCACGATGATGATGCGCTCCGGCTTCCAAATGATGAACAAAATAGATATCTTTTACTTGACGCGAGTAAGCTTAAAAATGTCCTCGTCGTCTTCCTTTAATGTCAGTTCGGTGTCAGTCAACTTGGAAATGGTGACGTCGCCGTCGAAGGGATTCTCCTTGGCAAACTCTTTCTTCATCTCCTTGCTCATGGCATCCTGCAACATATCGAGCACCTTGGCCTTCATCTGAGGGTCCTTCGCCAACTGCTTGTATTCGCCGATGAACTCAACGTGCTCCACCTTGCAAGTGGCCTTTTTCGGAATCACCTTGAGTGTGAGCCGGTTGCCGTTGCGAACATAGGAACCTGGAATAATCATGCTCATTTCGAAGTTGCCAGTCTCGTTGTCGGAGGCAGCCATCAGGATGCGCCACGTCAACTTGCCTCCCTGCTCAAAGGTGAAGAAGAAGGTTGACTTATCGCCGTCTTCGTCAGTTTCGGTGGCAGTTTTCCAAGAGCCTTCCAATGCTTGAGCACTGATGCTCATGACTGCCATGAACATCAATGCCAATAATGTGATTTGTCTTTTCATCTTACTATTGTAGAATTAATAGAACTTAAAGTAACGACGGGCATTGTTGTAGGAAATATCCTCCACCATCTTGCCCAGCAGTTCACGGTCGTCAGGCAGCAAGCCCTTCTCCACATCGTTGCCGAGAATGTTGCACAGAATGCGACGGAAATACTCGTGACGAGGATAGGAAAGGAACGAGCGTGAGTCGGTGAGCATACCAACGAAGCGGCTGAGCAGTCCGAGAACGCTGAGGGCATTCATCTGGCGCTCCATACCGTCCTTCTGGTCGTTGAACCACCAACCCGAACCGAACTGAATCTTGCCTGGTTCGCCGCCCTGGAAATTGCCGAGCATAGTAGCAATGACTTCGTTGGCGCAGGGATTCAAGGTATATAATATGGTACGCGTGAGCTTATCCTTCATATTCAGCTTGTTCAGGAACTTCGACATAGCCTTGGCGGTGTTGAATTCACCGATAGAGTCGAAACCGGTGTCGGGACCGAGCTGGTTGAACATCTTGGTATTGTTGTCGCGGATGGCACCATAGTGGAACTGCTGGGTCCAGTCGGCATCAGCATCCATTTCTGCCATCACGGTGAGGAAGCAGTTCTTGAACTGGCGAATCTCCAGATTGGAGAGTTGCTGTCCGCGCATTGCCTTCTCGAAGATGGTTTCAATCTGCGAGTCGGTATAGTCTTCATCATAGAACTCCTCGATACCGTGGTCAGAGAGTTTGCAGCCCTGCTCCTGGAAGAAGTCGTGACGCTTCTTGAGGGCATCAACCATATCGGCAAACTTGGTGATGGTGACACCGCTGACCTTCTCCAACTGATTGATATAGGAGGGGAATTCAGCCTTCTCGATGTTCATGGCCTTGTCAGGACGCCATGCAGGAATCATCATGGGGTCGTCGGCTGCCTTGTGCTTGGCATACTCGATGTGGTTGTGCAAATCATCAACGGGATCGTCGGTGGTGCAGACACACTCAACGTTGTAGTGCTTCATCAGACCGCGAGCTGAGAACTCGGGGCTCTTCAGTTTCTCGTTACACTCATCGAAAATCTCACGGGCAGTCTTGGGCGAGAGGAGTTTGTCGATACCGAAGGCTGTCTTCAGCTCAAGGTGAGTCCAGTGGTAGAGCGGATTGCGCAGTGTGTAGGGCACTGTCTCAGCCCACTTCTCAAACTTCTCCCAATCGCTGGTGTCCTTGCCGGTGCAGTATTTCTCGTCAACACCATTGGTGCGCATAGCACGCCACTTGTAGTGGTCGCCACCGAGCCAAAGCTCAGTAATACTCTTGAAACGATGGTCGTTGGCCACCATTTCGGGAATCAGGTGACAGTGATAGTCGATGATGGGCATCTTGGCCGCATGATTGTGGAACAGGTCCTGGGCTACTTCGTTGTCGAGCACGAAGTTCTTGTCATTGAATTGTTTCATAGCTATTTTAATTGTTTTAGTAATTGTTTGCTTTAAATTTCTGGCAAAGATAATGAAATATTTCGGCTTTAGGAAATATTCCTGCCACTTTTGAAGAAAAATTAACGTAAACGATGACGGATTCTCGTCAGATATGATTAATTTTGCAAAATAAACCAAGAAACAATTATCAACATAACATTAAGACATGAACAAAAAGCTATTCTTAGGCGTTGCTCTTTTAGCAGCAAGCATGGGTGCCAATGCCCAGAAAGCCATGAGCGCCCCTGCCGGCGGCAAGGCTATCAGTGATGAATTAATTGGTATTTTCTTCGAGGACATCAGCAGTTCTGCCGACGGCGGCCTCTATGCCGAACTGACTCAGAACGGTTCGTTTGAATACAGTCCCGTGGAGCGCGACGGTTGGGGAGCCGGAACTGCCTGGAAGCAGATTCGCCCAGGACACTCACTGGGTCGCATGGAGGTGAGAATGGACCAGCCCATCCATCCCAACAATCCCACCTATATGCGTTTGCATGTAGAGCGCGTAAAGGAGTATTATGACTACAAGGGATGGAAGGGTTATGGACTGGAGAACCAGGGATTTGACGGTATTCCCGTGAAGGCTGGTGCGAAATACGACTTCTCTGCCTTCCTCCGCAATGTGAAGGGCGAGGCCAAGGTGGTGCGCATCGTGTTGACAGCCCCACAACCCGGATGGGGCCGTGACCCGAAAATGTTGGCTGAAGCAACATTCACCGCCAGCGACAGCAATTGGAAGAAATATGCTGTGACACTGAGCCCCAAGGAGGATTGCGACAGTGCCCAGTTGCAGATTCTGGTACTGACCACTGGCGACGTGGATATCGATATGGTATCGCTGATGCCACAGGACACTTACAAAGGTCACGGACTGCGCAAAGACCTGGCTCAGGCGCTGGCCGACCTGCAGCCCAAATTCATGCGATTCCCTGGTGGATGTGTGGTTCACGGTGGCGGTGACGGATTCTGGAATACTTATCGCTGGAAGACCACTGTTGGTCCGAAGGAACAGCGTCGCGGACTGAAGAATACCTGGGGTTACCACCAGTCAATGGGACTGGGTTACTATGAGTATTTCCAGTTCTGCGAAGACTTGAACATGCAGCCCGTTCCCATCCTGCCCTGTGGCGTGAGTTGTCAGGGAACCAACGGTGGTTGGGGCATGAAGGACCAGGCACAGGACGTTGTTCCTATGTCGGAAATGGACGAATGGGTGCAGGATGCACTCGACCTGATTGAGTGGGCTAACGGTGACGTCAACACCAAATGGGGACGCGTTCGTGCCGAGGCTGGTCATCCAAAGCCATTCAACCTGAAATACCTGGGCATCGGTAACGAGGAGCGCATCTCACCGGAATTTGCCGAGCGCTTCAGATATATGTATAAGAAGATTATGGAGGCTCATCCCGAAATTGTGATTGTGGGAACTGCCGGACCTGGTTCGCATCCCGACAATCCCGACTTCCAGAACGGTTGGAAGTTGGCTGAGGAACTGGGATTGCCCATCCTGGACGAACACTACTATGAGCCATACACTTATTTCCAGAAGAGTCGCCAATACGACAGCTATCCACGCGACCGCAAGACGAAGGTGTATCTGGGTGAATATGCCGCAAAGGACAAGAAACTCATCGACGCCCTATCAGAGGCGCTCTACCTGTTGCATGTCGAGCGCAACGGCGACGTGGTTTGCATGACCAGCTATGCCCCACTCTTCGCACGCAAGAATGCCACCAACTGGAATCCCGACCTTATCTATTACGACAACCACCGTCCATTCCTGACCTGCAGCTACTATGTTCAGCAGATGTTCGGACAGTCGTCGGGTAACTACTACTATGGTGACTGCGTAAAAATCAAGGACGCTACCAACCTGCAGGAGCAGTCGGTGGTTCTGAACACGAAGACTCGCCAGTTGTTCGTCAAGATTTGCAATGCCGACAGCCAGAAGAAATATGCCGATGTTGACCTTTCACGCTTCAAGGGTGTGAAGACTGCCGTCAAGACCACCCTCGCAGGAAAGCCTGACGCAGAGAACAACTACGAGGTGCAGCCCATTGCACCAAAGAAGGAGACTGTTGCCGTAAAGAGCAAGATGACGCTTGACATTGAACCCTATTCATTCGTCATGCTTCAGATTTCCCTCTAAACTCTACACTCTCAACTCTACACTCTCAACTCTACACTCTCAACTAAAATGAACAGCAGGGTTTTGCTGATATATACGGGGGGAACCATCGGGATGAACCGCAACCCAAAGACAGGTGCCTTGGAGCCTTTCGACTTCGAGCACCTGTTGCATAACGTGCCCGAACTGAAGGAGTTCGATTGTCAGATTGATACCTATCAGTTTTTCCCACCCATCGACTCCAGCGATATGACTCCTGCCAAATGGACAGAGCTGAGCCACATCATTGCCGACAACTATGAGGAGTATGACGGCTTTGTGGTGCTGCATGGTACCGACACAATGGCATATACAGCCTCTGCCCTATCCTATATGTTGGAGAATCTCACCAAACCTGTCATCTTTACCGGTTCTCAGTTGCCCATCGGACAGCTGAGAACTGATGGCAAGGAGAATCTCATTACCTCCATCGAAATCGCTGCTGCCAAGAACGACGAGGGGCATGCCCGAGTGCCCGAGGTTGGCATATACTTCAATGGACGACTCCTGCGAGGCAACCGCACTACCAAACAAAGTGCCGAGGAATTCAATGCCTTCGAATCGTTCAACTATCCTCATCTGGCGGAAGCTGGCGTCAACATCACCTATCATGATGAAGTCATACTGCACCCCGATTGGGACAAACCCATGATGCCGCATTTCCGATTGGACAACAATGTGATTATCTTCTCGCTATTCCCAGGCATCCGCGAGGATTTGGTGCGCCACATCATTGCCACTCCTAACCTGAAGAGCATCGTCATGCGCACCTTCGGCAGCGGCAATGCGCCACAACGCCCCTGGGTGATTCAGGCGCTGCGGGATGCCGCACGAAACGGCAAGGTGGTCATCAACATCAGCCAGTGCATGCAGGGAACGGTGGAGATGAGCCGATACGACACGGGCTACCAATTGCAGGAGGCTGGCGTCATCAGCGGCTACGATTCAACGGTTGAGAGTGCAGTCACAAAACTGATGTTCTTACAGTCGCACTATGATAATCCTGAACAAGTAAGACAACTTATGCGACAAAGTATCAGGGGAGAAATCAGTAATAATTAAAAATACGGAACTATCTTGCGGTGGTTCCGTTAATTTTATCAGTATTTCAACTTTCAAGCGTTAAATTCAAATAGCCGTTAAGCAATAGTGCGGAATTGTTAAATTGCGACAAAAGAATACGACATTTTGTCAGTTTACCGATTTTTGCGCTTATATTTGCACTCGAATTCGAAAACATCGAGTATAAACATTTAACAGTATAGACAAATGAAAAAGATTGTAAAGAACATTTTTCCTGCGATTTACTTAGTTGTAATCGCGTTTTCTGCAGCATCGTGCAACAAAACTCAAGCAGCCCCTGCTGCAGCACCAGGACAACCGGTTGACTTAACCTATGCAGCAGAGAAGTCGCTGCCATCAGTGGTTTATATTAAATCGGTCATTAATTCAAAGACTCAGACCGTTGAGTACAGCGACCCTTTCGAGGATTTCTTCTCTGACCCCTTCGGAGGCTTCTTCGGACGCGGACAGGGCGGCAACAACGGTACTCGCAAGCGTCAGGTGCAGACTCCAAAACGTGCAGCAGCAGGTTCGGGTGTGATTATTTCTGCCGACGGATATATCGTTACCAACAACCACGTGGTGGACGGTGCCGACGAACTGACCGTTACGCTGAACGAGAACTCGAAGGAGTATTCGGCTCGCATCATCGGTGCTGACAAGACGACCGATTTGGCACTTATCAAGATTGACGCCAAAAACCTGCCTGCCATCGTGATAGCTAACTCTGACGACGTCAAGATTGGCGAATGGGTGCTCGCCGTTGGTAACCCCCTCGGACTGAACAACACTGTTACCGCAGGTATTGTCAGTGCCAAAGCTCGCCAGATGGGCGAAGGTGTGGCTTCGATGATTCAAACCGATGCTGCCATCAACCAGGGTAACTCTGGTGGTGCATTGGTGAACACGCGCGGTGAACTGATTGGTATCAACGCCATGATCTATTCACAGACTGGTTCTAATATCGGTTATGGTTTTGCCATTCCTACTGCCATCATGAACAAGGTGGTTGAGGATATCAAGAAATACGGTGCCGTACAGCGTGCTATGATTGGTATCAAGGGTAGCGATGTCAGCGCTTATGTTGATGCTGAGAAAGAGAAGGGCAACGAGATTGACCTCGGCACAATGGAGGGCATCTATGTAGCTGAAGTCGTTGAAGACGGTGCTGCTGCAGCTGCCGGATTGCAGAAGGGCGATGTCATCACGGCTATCGACGGAAAGACGATTAAGCGCTTCGGTGAATTACAGGGTGTGATGGCACAGAAGCGTCCTGGCGACAAGGTTACCGTCAGCTATCTGCGCAACAAGAAAGAGAAGACTGCTACCCTCACCCTGAAGAACGAACAGGGCACGACGAAGGTGGTAAAGAATGCAGACATCGACATTCTGGGTATCGACGTTCGCCCGATTACGGAGTCGCAGAAGAAGCAACTTGAAATCTCCTATGGTCTTGAGGTGCTGAAGGTGAACGGTGGTAAGATGAAAGATGCCGGTGTGCCCAAGGGCTTCATCATCCAGGTGGTAAACGACCAGCCCATGCGCTCGTTCGACGATTTGCAGCAGGCTGTGAAGGATGCCAAAGACCAGATGCTCGTCATCAAGGGAATGTACCCGACTGGCAAGCGCGGCGGATTCGTAGTTTACTTGCAGAACGAGTAACGACAGGCTTTTGGCTATTAGCTGTATGCTATTAGCTTTTGGCTAAAAATAAAAAAAGTAAGGTATTCTTTTGGTAGTTCCGAAAAAATACCTTACTTTTGCAATCGGCTTTTTAAAAAACTACTAAATGAGACAACTAAAAATCACGAAATCAATTACGAATCGAGAGAGCGAATCTCTTGATAAGTACTTGCAGGAAATCGGTAAAGAGGAACTCCTCTCGACCGATGAAGAAGTTGAACTGGCGCAGCGCATCAAGAAAGGCGACCGCCAAGCATTGGACCGACTGACCAAGGCTAACTTGAGGTTTGTGGTTTCTGTGGCAAAGCAATACCAGAACCAGGGACTGTCATTGTCTGACCTTATCAACGAGGGCAATATGGGACTGATCAAAGCTGCCGAGAAGTTTGACGAGACGCGTGGTTTTAAGTTTATCTCCTATGCCGTGTGGTGGATTCGGCAGAGCATTCTGCAAGCTATTGCCGAGCAGAGCCGTATCGTCAGGTTGCCCCTCAATCAGGTGGGTGCCGTAAACCGCATCAACCGCGAGGCGAACCGCTTCGAACAGGAACACGAACGTCGTCCTTCTGTCGAGGAGCTCTCTGAGAAGGTTGACCTTCCTGAGGATAAGATTGACGATGCTCTCCATGTAGGTGGTCATCATGTATCGGTTGACGCTCCCTTCGTCGATGGCGAGGACAATTCGCTGCTCGACGTCTTGGTCAACGATGATGCACCGATGGCAGACCGCCAACTGGTAGTAGAGTCGCTTCGTGCTGAGATTCGCAATGCGCTGCAGATGCTCAATGACCGCGAGCGTAAAGTGATTACAGCTTTCTTCGGCATCGACCAACCGGAGATGACGCTCGAAGAGATTGGCGCGAAATACGGTCTCACTCGCGAGCGTGTGCGCCAGATTAAGGAAAAAGCCATTCGCCGTTTGCGCGGCAATACAAAGAATAAGATGTTAAAAGCATATTTAGGACAATGAAGATTTTTAAGTATATTCTACTCGCCCTGCTATTGGCAGGTGCTCTGCCTCAGGAGATGGAGGCTAAGCGCATCAAAGTGCCCAAAATGTTTATGTTCGGATTCTCTGCTTCGTTCCAGGATTCTATCATCTATATGACTGATGTTCAGGAAGTGGAGGGTGCATGGTACGAAACCAAGAGCAAGTTCTTGCTGGGTCGTCAGCACTATTCCTATCAGTTGAAAGACTTCCTGGCCAACACTCGCCAGCAACCTAATCGTGTTTGTGTGGTGATGTTCGCCCTTACCCGGAAGGAAGCAGAGAAGAAATTTATCAAACTACGCAAAGAATACACCGTCAAGGCCAAGGGGAAATATGATGTCCGTTATCTTACCACTACGGATTTCAAGTTCCAGCCTGTTGACATGAGTGAATAGTAAATAATGGAAGAAATGAAAAAGGAATCTCAAGTGCGAGATTCCTTTTTATTTTGTTATTCGTGATTCTGTTTCCAGATTTTCATACGCTCTTCCAATTGGGCGTATTGGTGGTCCTCAATAAATGAGGTGCATACACGCAAGCCTTCCTGATGCGAACCGGTAGTAATCAGACAGATAGCCGAAACACCATAGTACATCAGTTCGAGTGCCAATTGTCCACTCGTCATTCCCTTGTAGCCAATGGTGAAATAGAAACCGTCGGCTACCGGAACATCCAAATCCTTGTCATAAACGATGTGGAAACCGTAACGGCAGAAGATTTCCTTCAGTTTGCGGGCACGCTCGCCATAGACCATCACCTCTTTGCGGAAATTATAAGTACCATCGCTGGCTGCCTTCAGCATGGCTGCCAATGCATATTGGGCAGAATGACTGGTTCCTGACGACAGGGCATAGAGCATGCGCGTCGAGAATACCAGTCCAAAGGGCAAACCTTCGTAACGCTCGGCAAGGTCGGTATAATGACGATGGAACAGCTTGTTTGAGATGCAAACCACACCAATGCGCTCGCCAGCATAGCTGAATGCCTTTGAACCAGATATCAAAAGCATATAATTCTCCGTATAGCGGCCCACCGACGGTTGATAAGGAGGCTGGAAAGGAACACTCAGGTCTTTGCGGAAGTCCATAGCAAAATAAGCCAAATCCTCCATCACGATGGTGTCGTATTTGGTGGCCAGTTCGCCAATAGCCTTCAACTCGCTCTCGTTCAGACAGATCCAAGCAGGATTGTTGGGATTCGAATAGACTATGGCGCAGATATTGCCTTTGCAAAGATAGCTCTCCAATTTCGGTGCTAACTTCTCGCCACGATAGTCATAAACGTCAAAAGTCTCGTATTTCACACCCTGAACCTGCAACTGCATCTTTTGCACAGGAAATCCTGGGTCGATAAACAATACGGTATCTTTCCTCTTATCTGCCTGTGAACAGGTCAGGAACGAGGCAAATGTGCCCTGCATCGAACCGGTGACAGGAACACAACACTCTGAATCAACGTCCAGTCCGATGAAAGCCTTCACAAAGCGCGAAGCCTCCTGCTTCAAAACTGGTGCTCCCTGAATGTCGGGATAAGAATGGGCAATACCTTGTTCCAAAGCCTTGATCTGGGCATCAACACCCACCTGAGCTGCAGGAAGACCGGGAATACCCATTTCCATCTTGATAAACTCTACGCCACTGGCTTTCTCTGCTTTAGCGGCAACTTGTTTCACCTCACGGATGGTGGCCTTGGCGAAATCATTAATGCCAAGTTCTTGCACCAGTCCATCTACTATTTCTTTCTTAATAGGTGTTTCCATCATCATTCTTCTGATTAAAATATGATACTATAAATTATTTATTTTTATTGCAATCACTTCCTGCGTGGCATCTGTTACGCGACAACGATGGTCGGTACGAAGACCTATTGCCCACACAACAGCACCTTGGGCATCAACAACAACCAGCTGACGGCGCCTGTCGAATAGCGACATCTTAAGGTCGGTCATCAGGTCACTCAGCAATTTACGACCTGTCATTCCATAAGGAATCATCCAGTCGCCCTCTTCTACCCGTCTGACTGTCAAGGGGAACCGCACTTGCCGGGCATCTAAGGTTGCCTCATGACTGTCCTTGGAAACGAAAGGATTACTGCGTCTCACATTGAGTCGTCGGTCATCCGGCAAAACATAGGTTCCTTCTTCCGAAATACGAATAGGAGTAAACGCCATTATCGTCGGTTCCACCAGCAATCGGTCCCTATCCTTCAGGACTTCATATCCCGTTGGAGAAGAGAAAATACTGCCCGTTTCAGCGGAAATAACCTGTTGAACCTGACTCCCGTTGAAACCATATTGTTTAAGCCACTCAAAGACAATATACTCAGCGGAGCCTACTTGCTGCAATGCACATAAATCCAACTGGTTACTCCCCTTGTAGGTATCGACTACGGCGTCCAGCACCTTTTGTGCCTCAGTCAGATGCTCTGCTGTGCGCACAATATTCTCAGATACTGCAGGATTGAGTTGACGAAGCAACGGAACCACTTGCAGTCGGATCTTGTTGCGAACGAAATCTGTCTCCAGATTGGTACTGTCTGTGACATAATCCTGTTGCTTCGTTGCCAGATAGGCTTCTATTTCTGTTCTTGTAACACATAGCAAGGGGCGAAGAATGGCACCATTGCGAGGTTGAATACCTGTCAATCCACGCAGTCCTGTGCCCCTCACAAGATTAAGGAGCACCGTTTCCACGGTATCATCCTGATGATGCGCCACGCAAATACCTTCAGCGCCAATGTCCTTGCGCAGTTGTTCAAAATAACGGTAACGCAGTTCGCGAGCTGCCATTTCAACGCTCATTTTATGCGTTTCGGCATACATCAGCGTATCAAAATGAATACGATGGAATGGGATGTTTTTCTTGAGACATAGGTCTTCACAGAAGCGTTCGTCCCTGTCAGACTCCTCGCCGCGAAGATGGAAATTACAATGAAGGGCATGAACCTTATAGCCCATTTCATCGAGTAAAAGGAGCAAAGCTACACTATCAGCACCACCACTAAGCGCAACTATATATAAATCGCTTAAACTCAGTAGCTTATGCCTTTTTATGTAATCTTTTACTTTACTCAACATAGAGCACTAATCCTTTCAAATATTCTCCTTCTGGATGATAGATGTTAATGGGATGATCGGCAGGCTGATGCAGCTGATGCAGGATGCGCACCTTGCGCTTGGCAAGGGCTGCTGCCGTAAATACAGCATTGCGGAAATGGTCTTTTGTTACCACCTGCGAACAGGAGAACGTGAACAGAATACCACCCTTCTCTATCTTCTCGAAAGCCTTCTGATTCAAACGGGTATAGCCCTTCAAGGCATTGTGTAATGCCCCACGGTGCTTGGCAAAAGCAGGAGGGTCGAGAACAATCAGATTATAAGTTGTATGATTGTTGCCGATACTGTCTAAGAACTTGAAGGCATCTTCACAATAGGCTGCATGACGACTGTCGTCAGGGAAGTTAAGGGCAACATTCTCCTTTGTCAGTGCAATAGCTTTCTCGGAACTGTCAACGCTATGAACCAGTTCTGCTCCACCGCGCATGGCGTAGAACGAGAAACCGCCTGTATAGCAGAACATATTCAGCACACGCTTGCCTTTGGCATACTTCTCCAGTAACGAACGGTTCTCGCGCTGGTCCACAAAGAAACCTGTTTTCTGACCACGGAGCCAGTCAACGCGGAACTTCAGTCCATTCTCCAAGGCTATATTGTCGTCGCTGCCACCATATAGGAATCCGTTCATGTCGTCTTCTGTCATAAAGGGCAACGTGGTCTCACTCTTATAATATATATGAGAAATGTGCGAACCCATCACCTCGACGAGTGCCTTTGCTATCTCCTTACGCATCAAGTGCATACCGATGGAATGGGCCTGCATGACGGCAGTCTTGTCATACACATCAATAATCAGTCCAGGCAGATTATCGCCCTCACCATGCACCAAACGGTAGGTATTGTTCTGTGGATTGCCTGCAATACCGATGGACAGGCGCATCAGGAAAGCTGATCGCAGGCGAGACTGCCAGAATTCTGCATCGATTTCAACATCGGCAAATGTCAAAATTCGAACAGCAATAGAACCCTGCTGATAGTGTCCGACACCGATGAATTCGCCACCAAAACTGATTACACGCACCACATCGCCTTCCTCTACACCATCATCGATATGCTGAATGGCACCGGAGAAAACCCACGGATGAAACCGTTTGAGACTCTCCTCTTTACCCTTTTTTAGTCGTATTTCCTTCATATCTTCAATCCTTCAATTTTTCAATCCTACAATTCTTCTATTTTAACGAGACTATAGTCTCCCGTCTGTTCCAAACGCAGCAATTCTTCATATAGGAGGATGCAAGTCCAGGCATCTGTAGCCGCATAGGTTTTCTGCTTATCACCCAGCACATCCATTTCCCAGTTGCTCAGCCTTTCACGCTTGGAAATACGCTGGTTGAAGAAATTGGCAAACAACTTCTGAAGACTCATGTCCTCAACGCCTATTTCCTTCACTTTGTCCTGTAAATCAATGAAATAGCCGCGATTAAACTCAACACGGCGCTGCAACATCATAAGATCGTCGTGCAGGGAAAGTCCTATCTTCGGCACCGACT
>JAEEGG010013589.1_pt1 | contig 17398 bp, 9 predicted proteins | sample 9134161 | NCBI WGS metagenome assembly JAEEGG01 (sample SAMN16246543, study PRJNA631951) | gut metagenome | biome: gut microbiome; feature: rumen; material: CR-attached | host: Bos | place: Iran: Karaj | collected 2018-10 | reverse complement strand
TAGCACCAATGACCAACACATTGGTGATTGACACAATCGCGATTACTCGCCAAGTGATGCGGCGCGACAGCTTAGTCTTTTTCTTCATATCGAGGCAAAGGTACAACAAATCCCCGAAAGCACAAAAATTTCGGGGAAAAAATGTTGTTACTTATTCAGAAATGCGGCGATGCGGTCGGCGACGTTCTGCTTGAAGTTGTTGAAGAAGAAGCCGTAGTCGATTACGGAGTCGAACTTCTCGATGCCGACGATGTACTGTGCGGCCTCGGGGATTTCGCCGATGCGTGAAATCTCGGCTGCGGGTTTGTTACTCATCTTGCACGAAGCAAGGTTCATGGCTACCAGCATCACCGATGCCAAGAGCATAAAGGAATTCTGTCTTTTCATGATCATATTGTTTATTGGATTTTAATTGTTTGCGTGTTTCTTCATCAGCCGGAATTGATGGCGGTAGACGAGGCAGGCCATACCGAGATAGACGGCAGCCTGAATCCAGAGGATACGGAGCTCGGGGAGGACCTGGCTGACCGAAGCGCCCATCGAGTTCACTCGGATGAACGCGCGAACACCGAAGGTGCTGGGGAAGATCCAGGAGACACCCTGCCAATAGCCAGGGATGCTGGACTGCGGCCACGACACACCCGTCAGGAAGAGGAGCGGTACGGAGACGAACACCATTATCAGCATCACGTTCTCACGATAGCGGATCATACACGAGATAGTCAGACCGAAGAAGACGCTTGCGAGGGTATAGGGCAAGAGCGTCCAGAACAGCGTCCAGCCGGTGCCCAACTGTGGGAACGAGAACATCGCGGGCACAGCCATCGAAAGATAGGCTGCAGCCACGGCACCAATCATGCCGTAACAGAGCGCCTTGCCCCAGACAATGCGGTAGGCGCCGCGGTAGTGCGGATCATCGTCGGGGATGAGCTGGCCATTGCGGTGGCGTTCGCGGGCAGTACCCGCAGCCATGCCGATGCCTAGGGCAATAGCCTGCTGCAGGATAAGCATGAGCACAGCGGGCAACACACACGAGCCGTAGCCACCCGAGGGATTGAACATCGCTACATCGTCGACGGCAAGTGGTTGTGCTGTGATGGCATCCTCGCGTTTGGTATAGTTGCCGGCCTTCTTGATGTTCATGCCCGCACCAAGACGTCCGGCTTCGACCACGGCGGTCTGGTAAACAGCCTTGTAAGCAAGCATCAGCGACATGTCGCAATAGACGCTGACCGTGGCCTGCTCACCGCGATTGACACGCTCGGAGAAGTCTGACGGAATCAGGTAGATGCCGCGAACCAACTGACGACTGACAAGCGAACGAGCCTCATCGAGGTCCTCGGCGTAGTATTTCACATGCACATCGGGCGAGGCATCGCAGTCGTTGATAAACTGCCGAGAGAGAGCGGAGTGCGACTGGTCGACGACCACCACAGGCGTCTCGTGCAACGACTCGTTGTTGTAGATCCACGAATAGAGCAGCGGATAGCCCAGTGGTACGACAACGAGGAACATCAGCACACCTTCGTCTTTCACGACCTTGATGAGTTCGTGGCGGAAGATATAGAGCACGTCAGTAAAGTGCTCGCGTAATCTATTAAGGAATGTAGACATAATTCAGCATTGCATTTTTAATCTTTCCAAGAACGAACCAGGGCAGCAGCGTGAAAGCTATGAGAGCCACGAAGTGGAACCAGACGTCGATGACGGGGAATCCGTTGAGCACCGTTGCCTGATAGATCATCCAGTAGTGGCGCAGGGGGAAGAGCCACGACATGGCCTGCAGCGGGGGATCCATGCCTGCAATGGGGAAGGCCGAGCCACACATAGAGATGCTGAGTACTGACCACAACGACGAGATACTCATTGACATACGCAACGACGGCATCAAACCGAAGGCGAAAATACCGAAACCGAGTCCACCAGCCACCTGCAGGAGACTGAGCCTGACGATGCGCCACACACCACCGAGTCGTGGGAAGTGGAGCACCTCGAAGATATAATACTGGTAGATAAAAATCACGAGCAGGAAGATCAGTGCGTGGACGATATACTTGCCGAGGATGGCCACGACAATGTTGTTGTCAGCCTTGGCGAGCCAGTCCTTGCCCGTATCGAACTTCATTTCCATACCCACGGCGTAGGCTGCGAGCAGCGCCATGAAGAGCATGAGGATGCCCGGCACAAAGACGGTCGTCAACGAGTAGTTGTACGAGCCTTGTGGGTTGGAGATCATGTGCGCATCGACCGTGATTGGTTGCAGCGACGCCTTAATCTGCTCCTTCGAGGCGCCCTTGGCCGCGAGTGTCGACTGTCCGACGGCCGCCGAGCCCAGCGAGCCGATAGTCTTCATGTCCTTCATCGCCATTGAACCAGCGGTCATACACGTCATCGTATAGTAGTACGATATCTTCGGCTGACGACCGGCGAGCAACTTGGCTGACGTTCCCTCGGGGATGTAGAGGTAGGCATAGACCTTTCCCTCCTGCATGGCATTACGCGCCTCGGTGATGTTGGCGAAGCGGTAGACCACGCGCGACGACTGCATCGCATCGAGGTTGCGCACGAGACCACGCGATGTAGCGCTGTTATCCTGGTCCACCACACCCACGGGCAGGTCGAGAGCCACACCGTCGTCGAGCATCGTGGTGAAGAAGAACACCAGCAGCAGCGGGAACACCACCATGCAGAAGCCGTAGATGCGGTTCTTGCGGACGATGATGTCGAGCTCGCGCAGCGCGACGTGTCCTATATTAGTTAAATACTTCATTAACTATTCACTTTTCACTATTCACTTCTTCAGAATGACTGACATGCCGGGACGGACGTTCTCAATCTTCTCCGTCGGACGGGCTTTCACCTCGAAGGTCTTCTGGTCGTACTGACCACTGGCCTTCGTGGCCTTCCACACGGCAAACGAGCCCTTGTCCTTCATCGAGGTCACTTTCAGCTTCGCTTCTTTGTCGAGTGCGGGGATGCGCACCGTCAACTCGGTGCCCACCTGGATGTCCTTCAACTGATCCTCGCGGATGTTGAACGTTGCCCACTGGTCTTCCATCACGGCAATCGACATAATGGGTGTGCCTGTGCCCACGAGTTCGCCTACCTTCGGGTAGACATCGGTCACCTCACCAGCCATCTGCGCCACCTGCACAGTTTCCTTGATATAGCTGTTCACCTCCTGTACGGCACCGCGGGCCTGGCCCACAGTAGCCGATGCGGCACGACGTTCCTCCATGCGGGCACCATTTACAGCCATATCATATTGGCTCTGGGCAGCCTTCACCTGAGCTTGCGACGACTTGTACATTGCCTCTGCCTCATCGAACTTCTGTGCACTGACAACCTCCTCTTCAAAGAGGATCTTCATACGGTTATACGACTTCTCGGCAATCTCCAGACCTGCCTTTGCCTGCTCCAAGAGCTGCTTGGCAGCCTGAATCTGCTCTTTACGGGCGCCATTACGAGCCATCTCTTCCATTGCGGCGGCGGCATCAACGGCACTCTGTGCCTGCGTCATCTTCGCCTGTACATCGGGGGCCTCGATGATGGCCAGTGTGTCGCCTGCCTTTACCATATCACCCTCCTTTACGCGGAGTTCCAAGATACGTCCGGGGACTTTACCCGACACACGGTACTCCTCCACCTCCATCTCGCCCTGAATCACTTCCGGGTCACGGCCCAGGGCAATGAAGCCGATGAGCGCCACGATGACTACTACTGCTGAAAAACCTCCCACGGCCAGCAGGATATTGTTATGCTGTTGTTTTGCTTGATCTGACATAATTGTATTTACTATTTGACGATTTAACTATTTGACTATTTATTACTGGAGTGTTCCGAGGGCTTTCTGCAGCTCAACCTCTGAGAGCTTCAGCCCGATTTCTGCGTCGATGAGCTGCGACTGTGCCTGATTCCAAGCGGTCTGCGCCTCCATCACCGTTGTCAACGAAGCGGTACCCTCCTTGAAAGCGAGGTTCGCCATACGCAGGTTCTCGTCGGCATTCGCCACATTCGCATTCGCCATCTCCAACTTTTTCTTGGCCTCATTCACCTTGAAGTTGCTCTGGTTCACCTGCAGCTCAATCAACTCGCGGGCTTCGTCCATCTCCAGACTGGCCATGGCCGTAGCTACTTTCGAGGCACGTACCTTATATTTCACATCGCCCCAGTTCCATACAGGCACGCGAACTATGACACCCAAATTCCACACGCCGCCGAACTTCTTCTCAAAGCCGTTGAATGTATTCGGGTTGGTCATGGCATAACCACCTGTCACCAGTACCTGCGGCAAGTTGCCAGCCTTCAGCACATTCGTTGCCTGCTTGCTCAGGTCGATTGTATTCTGAAGCACCTTCAGCTCAGGGCGGTTGTCATAATTCAGATTATTCGGAGTACTCAGAGTATTCTGATTATTGGGAAGGCTCTCACGCTCCTCATCGGCCAGCGTTATATTATCATCTACCGGCAGACCTATCAGCTGGCACACCAGCATCTTCGACAGCGCCAGACCGTCTTTCACCTGAGTCAGCGCCATCTCAGCCTCGTTTACCCTGACGCCGACACTCAGACCATCACCCTTGGTGGCCACACCTTGGTCGATCATCTTCTGCACGTCGGCCTTCAGTTTCTTCACCAGCGCCACGTAACTCTCGGCCAGTGTCTGCTTATGACGCAATGACACCACCTGCCAGTATGCCTGGTCTATGTTATACAAGGTTCCCTGACGCTTCATCTCCAATGAGTTCGCTGCCATCTGTTCGTTGATGTCAGCCATCTTGTTGGCTGCCACGATGGCACCGCCCATGAACACAGGCTGCGTCACTGTCACTGCACCGGCAAACATGTTGCGGGTATCGGTACGGAAGCCGTCTACGATGCCACTGCCAACCTGGTCGAGGGCACCGGCAAACTGTGCCAGGTCACTCCCCATCTTGGCTTGCGTAGCAGCAGGCAGGGCCGACGTCAGCGGCGACAAGGCATCCTGTAGCTTCGTGGCCGTATTCGTACCCAAGTTACTCAGCGCCGATTTCTGGTCATCGTTCAGGATGGAGATTTCCTTACTCATCCACAAATAGCCACCCAAGGCGTTGACTTTCGGGAGATACTGCGTGCGAGCTGACTTACGCGTGTAGGCATTCACCTCCTGCTTCATCTTCGCCAGTCCCATCTGTTTGTTGTTTCTCAGTGCCATCGCCCTGCAACTGTCGAGTGTCAGCAGTCGCTGACACTGGCCACTTATCGGTAACAGCACCAACAGCCCGAGCATCACCGCCCGCGCCATTACTGTTCTTTTTTTCCTGGTCTTTTTCATCGCTAATAGTTTATTGTTTAGAATTCATATCCGAGATTGAGGTAGAAGTACGCTTTCTTGGTGCGGTTGCTGTAACCCAGAGAAGCGCCAACGGGGCCGAACATCGTGTTGTAGTAGAAGGCACCCTGTACACCGAGTAAGGTCCGGTAGTCCAAGAGTTCTTTCACCTTGGCAGCTTTCTGTGCACCGGCTACGCGGAGCAGCAAGTAGGCACTACGGCCGATGCGCTGCTGCGCCTGCAGCTGGGCGGCCACAAACTGACGTTCAACAGATTCCAAATTGCCTATGCCAGCGAAGGGCATCTGCTGCTCAATATAATGGCCGAACCACTCACCACCGACAGTGTTTCCAAAGACCGGTGGAACCACGGAACCGAAGAGTAGACGACCATAGAGCATCGGCTGGAGGGTGAAACGCTCACCAAAGGTAAACGACATACGCCAATCGGCACTAACGTCGCTCATTCCGGTCGTCTTTCCTATCTCCGTACCATCATCTGCATACTCGTTGAGCTTAGCAAAATTGTTGGTCAGATAGGCATACTCAGCCTTAAAGCGGGCACCACGCGTGGGGAAGTACCAGTTGTCCTCACTGTTGTAGTTCAGTCGGGCACGATAGCTGAAGAAGTGCTCGTTTTTGAGCGTCACCCGACGGGATGACTCCGCAACAAGTGCGTCGCGGTAGTGCATATAATCCCAGCGCAGACCGAGCTGGATGTTGAAGTGCCGGAAATCGTTATTGAAAGGTATCAGTTCACCCTGGAACTGGTTAAATAATACATTGTACGCACGATCGCCTTCCAAGAACACATCCACGTCGTTGCGACGGAACTCGTAGCTGAGCGTAGGACGTGTGAAGCTGCGCGGGTGGATGGTCAGCTCGGCACGTGTCTTCAGGCGCTTGCCTAATCGCACGGTGATGTCGGTGCTCATCGGTACAGCGGTCTTAAACGGGATGTCGAGACCCAGTTGCACAGCGGCATACTCTTCAGAGTCATAGCGGAAACCGGCCTGGAACTGTACCGACTTGCGCTCTCCGGCCGTGAGAATGACACGCACACCGTCGGCCTCTTTCCACTTTCTATCCTCGTCGTTATACAACGAACGAGGGGCCAGCTTTGGCAGTTTCATGGGCAGAATGTTACATTCTGCCGTCTGGTAGAACAAGTCCACACGCATCGAAGTGGTGAGTTCCTGCTCCAGCTTGGCGTCGATGTAGTCTTTCATCGGTGTCAGATGGAACTTCTGACGGAGGAAAGTCTCATCTTGCGGCGTCATATTCTCAAAGCTGATCTCGATGATGCGGTGTTTTTCAGTCATCACCTGCGGGCGCAATGGATGATTGAGTTCAGAACGGTAGCCGGGCTCGACGCCGATGCGCTCTTTCAGGGCCATGATCTGGTCCCAGTGGCGCATGGCCTCTTCCTCACCGCGACGTACAAGCGTGTCGATGGCTTCCAAAGAGAAGCTTGCGGCATTGTATCCCTTGGTGTCGACGGCCATGTGCAGGTCGGTCATCGCGATGTTGTCGTCGACCTTGTTCTTACAGTTCACATCGATGATCTGACTCAGGATGCTCATGGTACCACCCATGTCCTCGGCCTCCTTCGGGGGACCTTGCACGGTGACGCCAATCACGATCTCAGCACCCATCTCACGGGCGATATCCACGGGATAATTATTCTTCAAACCACCGTCGACCAACACCTTGTTGCCGATTCTTACGGGCGAGAAAGCAGCTGGAATGGCCATCGAGGCACGCATGGCCTGTGGCAGTCGTCCGCTATGAAAGTCCACCTCTTCATTGGTGATGATGTCTGTCGCTACACAGGCAAAGGGAATGGGCAGTCTGTTGAAGTCGACCGAATCGGTAAATCCCACGCAGAGCTGCTGGAACAGCTCGGCCAGGTTCTTACCCTTGATGATGCCGCCCGCATTCTGATCCTTCTTGCCAAGTGTCAAACCCGTCGAGAAGAAATAGGTATTCTGCTTCTTGCGGTCGCTAAGACTCTGATTACGCAGGTCTTCCTTATCGGTAATCACGTAACTCCAGTCCTGCACACGGACCATTGAGTCGAGCGAATGGGAATTGTAACCGATGGCATAGAGTCCGCCGATGATACTACCCATCGATGTGCCGGTGACGATATCGACGGGGATGCCCGCCTTCTCCAACACCTTCAGCACACCGATATGTGCCATACCCTTGGCGCCACCGCCACTCAATACAACGGCCACCTTTTTCCTCGGCGGCTCTTTACTCTCTTTCTCTTCCTGTGCGCTCACTGTGCCACACATCAGCACAGCTGCCATCATCATGATGATCTTTTTCATTTTACCTATGGTATTTCTTCCTATATTCTAATGGTGTCATGCCCAAATGCTCCTTGACGTACTTGCCAAAGAATGAGGCATTGGGGAAATTCAAGTCGTTGGCTATCTCTTGCATCGTCATGTCGGTAAAGCGCAGACGACGCTCAATAGCCTTCAGCGTAAAGAGTTTTATCATCTCGCTCGGCCTGCGGCTCATTGTCTCCTTAAGCAGTGTAGAAAGGTATTTCGGCGTGACGTTCAGTTGACTGGCGAAATCATCCACCTTGCGGATACGGCCGTCGCTCTGCTCCACCAGACGCACGAACTTGTCAGCCAACCGACGTCTGTGGAAACCCGTCGTGTTGTCAACCTGAAAGTCCGACTGCTCTTTCTGCTCCTTGTCGCGACGCATCATGCAAAGCATTTCAAGCATCATCGTACTGACAAGCGAGCGAACGATATCGGAATACAACAAAGGGCTTTGATCTCTCATTCGGCGGCATAACAGCTGGAAATAATCATCAAGCAAAGCCACGTCATCATCGGACAGATGCACTTTCGGGTGTTGCTTGAGGTAGGTCAGGTCTGCCAAACTTACTTCACCATACATATTGATGTTCCATAGTTCGCTACGGGAGAACCAAATCTGCCGACAATTGAAATCTGGCGATGACATGAAATTACAGACCACACTATGTGCCATGTAAAGGTACAAGTCGTTTTTGTGAAGTTGTATCTGCCGTCCGTCATAGTCAAACTGAGCCATGCCCTCAGTACAGATGACGATAAGCCCATGACTGTCAAGAGTTATCTCGCCATGTGGCAATGAACCGAAGTTCTCCATGACCACAAGTTCATCGCTGTCACCCAATCGTAGGGTGTCAAAACCGCTCCTTGGTTTGAGATCTTGTATCTTCATTCTGTTCTTTTTTGCTATCGATGGTGCAAAATTCGGCAAAAATATCCGAAATTCGCTATCCGATATATCCAAAAATATGTTCTATTACGTATTTCTTGACTTGAAATACAATAATACAACATATTTCTGGAAAAATAGAACAGAACCTATCGTCGGTATTTCTTATTCTTTAGAGTCCCCTTATTCAGGTCGAAATAGTAGGCAGGGTTACGTGTCTGGCCGTTGATACGTACTTCGAAATGGAGATGGGGCGTTGTGGCGCGACCCGTCTGGCCTACGAGGGCTATCACCTGCCCCGCCCTGACATGATCGCCCTTCTTCACCAGATTTTTGGAATTATGAGAATAGCACGTCTCCAAGCCGTTGGGATGCTTGATGCGGATATAGTTGCCATAGCCATGATAGACATCGGAGAAGATGACCTCACCCTCGAAAGCGGCATAGATCTGGTCATTGGGCTTTGTCTTCAGATCGACGCCCGAATGGGTGCGTCCACCACGCTTGCCGTAGGGGCTGATGACTTTAGCACCCGGCAACGGAAAATGCCAGCCGACGGAATCAGACGGTTGGACAGGATAGTTACCACTTGAGCAACAGACAAGCAGAACGGCCAGTAGTAATAACAGTACTTTCTTGTTCATAAAAAATGAATCCCCGTCGGTTAGGCGGGGATTCGTTTTATTTATTTCTCATCAAGAACGACGTCCTCGGCAAAGTCAAGCACATTCTTGCGGTTAGCTTGCATGCGCTCGTACTCTTCCTTGGAGCCGACGATGATCTTCTCAAACTCACGCAGACCGGTACCGGCGGGAATCAGGTGACCGCAGATCACATTCTCCTTCATGCCCTCCAGATAGTCGACCTTACCGCGGATGGCAGCCTCGTTGAGCACCTTCGTGGTCTCCTGGAACGATGCAGCCGACATGAACGACTTGGTCTGTAGTGCAGCACGGGTGATACCCTGCAGGATCTGCGTCGAAGTGGCGGGCACAGCATCGCGCACCTGAACCAGACGCATATCACGACGCTTCAGCATAGAGTTCTCGTCGCGCAGCTTACGGGCGGTCACGATCTGACCCTTCTGCATATTCTCGGAGTCACCGGCATCGATGACCACCTTCTTACCCCAGATGCGGTCGTTCTCCTCAGAGAAGTCGAGCTTGTCGACAATCTCCTGCTCGAGGAACGAGGTATCACCAGGCTCATTGATCTGAACCTTACGCATCATCTGACGGACGATGATCTCGAAGTGCTTATCATTGATCTTCACACCCTGAAGACGGTACACATCCTGCACCTCGTTGACGATATACTCCTGAACGGCGGTGGGACCCTTGATGGCCAGGATGTCGGCAGGTGTAATCACACCATCGCTGAGCGGCGTACCAGCGCGCACGGCATCGTGCTCCTGCACCAGGATCTGCTTCGACAATGAAACAAGGTACTTGCGCTGCTCACCAGTCTTCGAGGTGACGATGATCTCACGGTTACCACGCTTTACCTTACCCATGGTGACCTCACCATCGATTTCGCTGACCACAGCGGGGTTCGACGGGTTACGGGCCTCGAAGAGCTCAGTAACACGGGGCAGACCTCCGGTAATATCACCACCCTTGGCAGCAGCACGCGGAATCTTGACGAGTGTCTCACCGGTCTTGACGGTCTGACCGTCCTCCACCACGACGTGGCCACCCACAGGGAAGTTATAGGTTCCGAGGATTTCTCCATCGACACCAATGACATCGCAGGTAGGCACCTTCGACTTATCCTTCGACTCGGTGACGATCTTCTCAGTCAGACCTGTCGTCTCGTCAGTCTCGGCACGGAAGGTAACACCCTCGATGACATCATTGAACTTCAGACGACCGGCATATTCAGTGACGATAACAGCGTTGAACGGATCCCACTGGGCAATCTTATCACTCTTCTTCACAACGTCACCGTTCTGGAAATAGAGTGAAGCACCATAAGGCACGTTCACCGTAGAGAGAACAATCTTTGTATTCGGGTCGACGAAACGGAGTTCACCCAGACGGCTGACCACCATCTCGCAGTCGCGGCCATCCTCATCGAACGGAACGGTACGCACCTCTTCCATCTCGATCTTAGCCGACTCATATTTGCAGACGATGCTGGCATTGGCAGCTGCGTTGGCAGCCACACCACCGGCGTGGAACGTACGGAGCGTCAGCTGTGTACCCGGCTCACCAATAGCCTGGGCGGCAATCACACCGACAGCCTCACCCTTCTGAACCATACGACGGGTAGCGAGGTTACGACCGTAACACTTCATACAAACACCCTTCTTCGACTCACAGGTGAGCACCGAACGAATCTCAACGCTCTCGATCTCGGCCTTCTCAATAGCCTCAGCCAGAGGCTCGGTAATCTCCTCACCAGCAGGTACGATGACCTCGCCAGTCTTGGGGTTCACCACATCGTGAACAGACACACGACCGAGAATACGCTCTGAAAGGCTGGAGATGACCTCGTCACCATTCTTCAGGGCAGTGCAGACCAGTCCACGCAAGGTACCACAGTCTTCCTCGTTGATGATCACGTCGTGAGAGACGTCAACAAGACGACGTGTCAGATATCCGGCATCGGCCGTCTTCATGGCGGTATCGGCAAGACCCTTACGGGCACCGTGGGTGGAGATGAAGTACTCCAGCACTGACATACCCTCCTTGAAGTTCGACAGAATCGGGTTCTCAATAATCTGGTGTCCCTCGGCACCGGCCTTCTGAGGCTTAGCCATCAGACCACGGATACCAGAGAGCTGTTTGATCTGGTCCTTACTACCACGAGCTCCTGAGTCAAGCATCATGAATACAGCATTGAAGCCCTGATCGGCCTCGGTCATCTGCTTCAGCAGGATATTACCGATGTCATTGTTGACGTGCGTCCAGGTATCGATGACCTGATTGTAACGCTCGTTATCGGTAATGAAGCCCATATTGTAGTTGTCAGTAATCGCCTGTACCTCCTGGTTACCCTTTTCAATGAGTTCGGCCTTTTCCTTCGGGATGATGATGTCATCAAGGTTGAACGACAAACCGGCCTCATATGCCATACGATAACCCAGGTTCTTGATACCATCGAGGAACTCACAGGCCTCAGCGAAACCTACGTGATTGATCACATCGGCGATGATGTCGCGGAGACTCTTCTTAGAGATTTCCTTATTGACATAGCCCACCTGCTCGGGGATGATGCCATTCACGATGACACGACCGACAGAGGTCTCAACGGTATGCTTATAGCTATTGCCATTCTCATCGCGGTCGTCGACCACCACCTTCACCAGGGCGTGCAGATCGCACTTACCCTCATTATGGGCGATGATGGCTTCCTCGGGACCGTAGAACGACAGACCTTCACCCTTGGCACCCGGACGGATCTTTGAGATATAATAGAGACCCAGCACCATATCTTGAGAAGGCACGGTGATAGGTGCACCATTGGCAGGATTCAGGATATTGTGGCTCTGCAGCATCAGCAACTGTGCCTCGAGGATAGCCTCGTTGCTCAGAGGAAGGTGGACAGCCATCTGGTCACCATCGAAGTCGGCGTTGAAGGCCGTACATGCCAACGGGTGCAACTGGATAGCCTTACCCTCGATGAGCTTCGGCTGGAAAGCCTGGATACCCAGACGGTGCAGTGTTGGTGCACGGTTCAGGAGCACAGGATGTCCCTTCATCACATTCTCCAGAATATCCCAGATGACCGGCTCACGACGGTCAACAATCTTCTTGGCACTCTTCACCGTCTTCACAATACCACGCTCAATGAGCTTACGGATGATAAACGGCTTATAGAGCTCAGCAGCCATCAGTTTCGGCAGACCGCACTCACCCATCTTCAGCTCAGGACCAACGACGATCACCGAACGGGCTGAGTAGTCGACACGCTTACCGAGCAGGTTCTGACGGAAGCGGCCCTGCTTACCTTTCAGTGAGTCGCTGAGAGATTTCAGCGGACGGTTGCTATCGCTCTTCACAGCCGATGACTTACGGCTGTTGTCGAAGAGAGAGTCGACAGCCTCCTGCAGCATACGCTTCTCATTGCGGAGAATCACCTCAGGGGCCTTGATCTCCATCAGACGCTTCAGACGGTTGTTACGAATGATGACACGACGATAGAGGTCGTTGAGGTCGGACGTAGCAAAGCGACCACCATCCAGGGGAACGAGCGGACGGAGCTCAGGCGGTGTCACGGGGATAATCTTCATGATCATCCACTCAGGACGGTTGATACCCTTCTCCACACTCTGACGGAAAGCCTCTACCACCTGCAGACGCTTCAGAGCCTCGTTCTTACGCTGCTGTGAAGAGTCGCTGTTGGCACGGTCGCGCAGTTCATACGACAAGGAGTCGAGGTCGAGGCGCATCAACAGGTCGTAGATAGCCTCAGCACCCATCTTGGCAATGAACTTATTAGGATCGCTATCGTCCAGATAGTCATTATCCTGAGAAATCTTGTTATCAACGATATCGTTGTATTCATCCTCTGACAACAGGTCAAAGACATTGGAACCAATGGCCTCGTTGCCTTCAGAGTCCTTCTTGCCTGCCATAGCACCCGGCTGGATCACCACGTAACGCTCATAATAGATGATGGCATCAAGCTTCTTAGTGGGCAGTCCGAGCAGGTAACCAATCTTATTAGGCAGGCTGCGGAAATACCAGATATGTGCCACAGGCACCACCAGTTCGATATGTCCGGCACGCTCACGACGCACCTTCTTCTCTGTCACCTCTACACCGCAACGGTCACAGACGATACCCTTATAACGGATACGCTTGTACTTACCGCAGGCACACTCATAGTCCTTCGTAGGACCAAAGATGCGCTCGCAGAACAAACCATCGCGCTCTGGCTTGTAGGTACGGTAGTTGATGGTCTCGGGTTTGGTAACCTCACCAAAAGAGTTCTCCAGAATCTCCTCAGGCGAAGCAAGTCCGATGGTAATTTTGGTAAAATTACTCTTTGTCTTTGTATCTTTTTTGAAAGCCATAACTTCTTTACTTTTTTACCTTTTTACTTTTTTACCTTTCTCTTAGTCCATCGTGATGCTCAGACCCAGACCACGCAACTCGTGCAACAGCACATTGAGCGACTCCGGAATACCGGCGGTCGGCATGGGCTCACCCTTGACGATGGCCTCGTAAGCCTTCGAACGGCCTACAGTGTCATCAGACTTGATAGTCAGGATTTCCTGAAGCACATGGCTGGCACCAAAGGCCTCCAGTGCCCAGACCTCCATCTCTCCAAAGCGCTGGCCACCGAACTGTGCCTTACCACCGAGCGGCTGCTGGGTAATGAGGCTGTACGGGCCAATAGAACGGGCATGCATCTTATCCTCAACCATATGACCGAGTTTGAGGAAGTAAGTGATACCTACCGTAGCGGGCTGGTCGAAGCGCTCACCGGTCTCACCATCATAGAGGTGAGTTGAGCAGAGACGCGGCAGACCGGCCTTATCCGTCCACTCAGCGAGGTCTTCAAGCTTAGCACCGTCGAAGATAGGTGTAGCAAACTTCACACCGAGACGCTTACCGGCAGCACCGAGAATAGCCTCGAAGATCTGACCAAGGTTCATACGTGAAGGCACACCCAGCGGGTTCAGCACCAGATCAACAGGACGACCATCCTCGAGGAACGGCATATCCTCCTGACGCACCACCTTCGACACGATACCCTTGTTACCGTGACGACCGGCGAGCTTGTCACCCACACCAATCTTACGTTTCTTGGCCACATAGACCTTAGCCATCTGCAGGATACCTGAGGGCAGCTCGTCACCAATGGTAATGGCAAACTTACGGCGCTTCATCTCAGCATCCAACAGCTTGTATTTCTTCATGAAGTTGATAATCAACTTGGCAATCAACTCATTCTTATGCTCATCATTTGTCCAGTTACTGATCTGGATATCACCATATTCCAGATTCTTCAGGGCGGTTACCGTAAACTTACTGCCCTTAGTGATAATCTCAGCACCGGTATAATCCTTCACACCCTGAGAGGTCTTGCCCTTTGTCAACTCAACGAGCTTGTCGATGAGGATATCCTTCAGGTCATCAACCTTTGCCTCATACTCCTCGTCGATCTTGGCCAGGGTGATCTTGTCCTGCTGCTTCGACTTACGGTCCTTGATGGCACGTGCAAACAATTTCTTGTCGATCACGACACCAGTCAGCGACGGGTTGGCCTTCAGTGAAGAATCCTTCACATCACCAGCCTTGTCACCGAAGATAGCACGCAGCAGTTTCTCCTCAGGTGAGGGATCGCTCTCTCCCTTCGGCGAGATCTTACCAATCAGGATATCTCCGGGCTCCACACGGGCACCCACACGGATGACACCATTGTCGTCGAGGTCCTTCGTGGCCTCCTCGCTGACGTTAGGAATATCAGCGGTAAACTCCTCGACACCACGCTTTGTCTCACGTACGTCGAGAGAATACTCATCCACATGGACAGAGGTCAGGATATCCTCACGGACGATGCGCTCGTTAAGCACGATGGCATCCTCATAGTTATAACCCTTCCAAGGCATGTAAGCCACGAGCAGGTTACGACCCAGTGCCAGCTCACCATTCTCAGTGGCATAGCCCTCGGTCAGGATATCACCCTTCTTCACACGCTGGCCCTTATTACAGATCGGGCGCAGGTCGATGGTCATATTCTGGTTGGTACGACGGAACTTAGAGATACGATACTCCTTCAGAGCGGGCTCGAAGCTCACGAACTCCTCATCCTCTGTACGATCATAAAGGATACGGATGGTGGTAGAATCCACATACTCCACGACGCCATCGCCCTCGGCGGTAATCATCGTACGAGAGTCCTCGCAGACCTGCTTCTCAATACCGGTTCCCACGATAGGAGCCTCATTGTGGAGCAGAGGCACTGCCTGACGCATCATGTTCGATCCCATCAGCGCACGGTGAGCATCATCGTGCTCGAGGAACGGAATCAATGAAGCGGCGATAGAGGCAATCTGCTGCGGCGACACATCCATCAGGTCAACCTGTGCAGGCGGCACCACGGGGAAATCAGCATCCTGACGACACTTCACCACCTTGCGGATGAAGGTACCATCGTCGTTCAGCGGTGCATTACCCTGACCAATGATGTGGTTCTCTTCCTCCTCAGCAGTCAGGTATACGATCTCATTATTATCGAGGTTGGCAATACCATTCTCCACCTTTCTGTAAGGCGTCTGGATGAAGCCCAGATCATTGATCTTCGCATAGACACACAAAGATGAAATCAGACCGATGTTAGGACCTTCAGGGCTCTCAATCGGACAGAGACGACCATAGTGTGTGTAGTGTACGTCACGTACCTCGAATCCTGCACGCTCACGGCTCAGACCACCAGGACCAAGAGCAGAGAGACGACGCTTGTGAGTCACCTCAGCCAGCGGGTTCGTCTGGTCCATGAACTGGGACAGCGGGTTGGTGCCGAAGAACGAGTTAATCACGCTCGAGATGGTCTTGGCATTGATCAGGTCCATCGGTGTGAACACCTCATTATCGCGCACGTTCATACGCTCACGGATGGTGCGGCTCATACGGGCCAGACCGATAGAGAACTGGTTCGACAACTGCTCACCCACGGTGCGCACACGACGGTTCGACAGGTGGTCAATATCATCGACGGCAGCCTTCGAGTTGATCAGCTGGATCAGATATTTGATAATCTCAATGATATCCTCCTTGGTCAGCACACGCACGTTCATATCGGTGTTCAGACCGAGTTTCTTATTGATACGATAGCGACCTACGTCACCCAGGTCGTAACGCTTGTCTGAGAAGAACAGGTTCTGGATGACCTCACGGGCACTGGCGTCATCAGCCGGGTCTGCATTACGCAGCTGACGGTAGATATAGAGCACAGCCTCCTTCTCAGAGTTACTGGTATCCTTGGCCAGCGTGTTGAAGATGATGCTGTAATCCTGAGCCGCAGCCTCGTCCTTATGAACGAGGATCGTCTGGGCGCCACTCTCCAGGATTTCCATCATGTTCTCTTCGGTAATCTCTGTCTCACGTTCCATGATGACCTCATTACGCTCGATAGATACTACCTCACCGGTATCCTCATCAACGAAGTCCTCATTCCAGCTCTTCAGCACACGGGCGGCGAGCTTACAGCCAACCACGGCCTTCAGGGCCTTCTTGTTGACCTTCACCTCTTCTGCCAGGTTGAAGATCTCGAGGATATCCTTATCAGCTTCAAAACCGATGGCACGCAGCAGGGTCGTCACGGGCAACTTCTTCTTACGATCGATGTACGCGTACATTACATTATTAATGTCGGTAGCAAACTCGATCCAAGAACCCTTGAACGGGATGATACGGGCCGAATACAACAGGGTACCGTTGGCATGTACGTTCTGTCCGAAGAACACACCAGGAGAACGGTGCAACTGTGATACGACGACGCGCTCAGCACCATTGATAACGAATGTACCGTTGGCGGTCATGTAGGGAATCGGGCCCAGGAACACGTCCTGAATCACCGTTCCGAAATCCTCATGATCCGGGTCGGTGCAATACAGTTTCAGCTTAGCCTTCAAAGGTACGCTATAGGTGAGACCACGCTCCAGACACTCGTCGATGGAGTAGCGGGGCGGGTCGATATAGTAATCCAGGAACTCAAGAACGAAGTTATTACGCGTGTCGGTGATAGGGAAATTCTCTGCGAACACCTTATACAAGCCGTCATTCTTGCGTTCCTCAGGCGGAGTGTCCAACTGCAGGAAGTCTTTGAACGACTTTAATTGCACATCAAGGAAATCCGGGAATGGCATGGGATTCTTGACGCTGCCAAAGTTTACTCTGTTAT
>JAEEGG010013583.1_pt1 | contig 17401 bp, 17 predicted proteins | sample 9134161 | NCBI WGS metagenome assembly JAEEGG01 (sample SAMN16246543, study PRJNA631951) | gut metagenome | biome: gut microbiome; feature: rumen; material: CR-attached | host: Bos | place: Iran: Karaj | collected 2018-10 | reverse complement strand
GGTTCACCGTGCCGTCCTTGCGGGGCGGCGTGGCGGCGATGATCTCGGGAACGCCGGCGGCCTTCGCGACCGCGACGGTGTGGAGCGCGCTGGAAACGAGCGGAGCCGTGCCGCCGGGCACGTAGCACGCCACACGGTTCATCGGCTTGAACTGTTCGCCGAGCACGACGCCGGGGCGCGGGGACGACGTCCACGAACGCGGCATCTGCATCTTCGCAAACGCCGCGATGTTGCGACGTGCCAGGCTGACAGCCTCGCGGGTCTTCCGGGAAACGCTCTTCTTCGCCGCCGCGATCTCCGCATCGGAGACTTTCAGCGTATCCGCGGTCAGCGTGACGCCGTCGAACTTCGCGATCTGCGCCAGAACGGCCGCATTGCCGTGCTGCCGGACCTCGTCCACGATGGCCTGCGCCCTCAATTCGATCTCGGGGGGACATGCGGGGCGTTCGTAAAGCGCCTGAAGCGCCTGCCTGTAACCGGCATCGGTGCAGTCGATGATTTTCATGGAAAAGGCCCTTTCGTTTGCTGATAAAAAAACAATAATCCTATAAAGATAGCTCAAAAAACGCATTTTTCCAGTCAAAACGCGGAAAAAGTCCCGTTTTTCAGCTCCCGTCGAAGCAAAGAAAGACAGAAAAATCATTTTTTTTGAAAAAATGACGGGAAACGCTTGATTTTTCAGAAATCCCGGATAAATTAATCATCAAGAAGCAGCGGTTCATTCCTCTGAACAAAGAATATATCGGGGCCGCAAGGCCTTATTGCACCTACTATTAAGTTGGAGCGGTATATGAAACCCTGCTTCTGTTTTTTTGCCTTTTTCCGGCGGAGCGGACGCGTGTTTCCGGCTCCGCTTTTTTTGTTTTACGGCTTGATTTTTTTAAAAGCTGTACTATCTTTAAATGCGGACGTTTGTCCGCAAAATTAAAACGACTTCAAATCAATCTGCAAAATACAGCAATCCGGAGGAATGAAACCGTGAAGAAAACATCTAAAATCCTCGGCCTCGCCGCCATTTATGTCGTCGTAGCGGTCCTGATCGTTCTCGTCTGCACTTACTTCTACAGGACCAACGACTTCTTCCGTTCGCTCTTCGAGGGCAACGTGACCGCACCGACGCAGATGGCGACGGAAAATGACATCCACGAAGCCGCAAAGACCGTCGAGACCATCAACAAGACGGCCGCCCGCCTCTCCCTTTTCATCCTCATCTTCATCCTGATCCTTCAGGCGTTCGCGTTCGTGGCCGCGGCCGACGTCTTCTTCGGCCTGAAACGCAGCAAAGAAGCGATTTCCGTCCGGCTGAAAAAACTTGACAACGCCGACCTCTTCCTGGATCTGCCGCTTTACTTCGGCCTCCTCGGCACCGTCGCCAGCTTCATCGTGATGTCGTTCAACCCGAACATCAGCCGCCTGATCGCCTACTCCTCCACGCTCGTCGGCATCATCTTCAGCGTGATCCTGCGCATCACGCTCCAGTATCCGCTGAAGCAGACCCTGATCTGCGCCGCCGAAAACGAATCCGGCGCCGCCGAAAACGAATCCAACGGAAAGGAATCCGAACAGTGAACCGGTCCATTCTCATTGTCACATGCGACTTCCTGGTCCTGGCGGCAATGTCCCTGTCGATCGGAATGAGCGAAGTCGGAGACCCCGCCGGCACGGCGAAGATATCCTCCCCGGCGAACCGCCTGGTCGAGATGATCGACGAGGAGCTCGCCCGCCACGAAGCGGTGAAGCAGCAGAAGGACGAGCTGGAAAAACGGCTTGAGGAATTCCGCGCGCTCGCCCTCCGCGACGAAAAGCAGATCGCCGACCGCGACGAGGAACTCGAACAGGCAAAGGCAAAGCTCGCCGAAACCCTTGCCGCCCTCACCGAATCGAAGGACGCACTCTCCTCCGAAAAGACCAGGTCGCAGCAGGAACTCGCAAAGAGCGCCGCCGAACTCGACAAGGCGAAAAAGGAACTCGACGAACGCGAAGCCGCGCTGAAGCGTTCCGCCGCCGTCATCGCCCAGAAAGAAAAGGAGCTCGACCTCTCCGCGAAAGAGATCCAGGAGCGCGACAAGGCAATCCGCGAAAACGAGGCCGCCATCGAAAAGAGCGAACAGGCGTTGGCTCAGGCGAACAAGGAAAAAGCCGAGACCGCCGCAAAACTCGCCCAGGCCGATAAGGAAAAAGCAGAGACCGCCGCGAAACTCGCCCAGGCCGACAAGGAAAAGGCAGAGACCGCCGCGAAACTCGCCCAGGCCGACAAGGAAAAGGCAGAGACCGCCGCGAAGCTTGCCCAGGCCGACAAGGAAAAGGCAGAGACCGCCGCGAAACTCGCCCAGGCCGATAAGGAAAAGGCCGAAGCCGTTGCGAAACTGGAACAGATCGACAATGAAAGCGCCGGCGCCGTTGCCAAGCTCGAACAGGTCACGAAGGAAAAGGCCGAGACCGTCGCAAAGCTCGAACAGGTCAGCAAGGAAAAGGCCGAGACCGCCGCCAGGCTCGCGGAAGCCGACAGAGGGATCATCGAGCGCGACAAGGTCATCCGCGAAAGCGAAGTCCTCCTCGAAAAGAGCGAACGCAGCTTAGCTCAGGTCAACAAGGAAAAGACCGAGACCGTCGAAAAGCTCCAGCAGAGCGAAAAGACCCTGTCCCATACCACGGGCCAGCTCGAAACGACCCAGCATGAACTGGAAGCCCTCCGCGAACAGGCACGCCTCGACCGGGCCCGCGCGGACGAGGCCGTCGCGAAATACCACGCCACCGAGATCGAGCTCGTCGAAACGAAGTCCAAGCTCACCTCCACGCAGACCCAGCTGGACGGCATGGTCCGCGTGCTGACCGACGTCAATTCCGACCTCGTCAAGACGAAGACCGACCTGGACGAATCCCGCCAGACCCTCGCCGTCACGAAGGAGACGCTGGCGCAGAACGAGAAGATCCTGGACGAAAAGGAAAAGCAGATCGCCGACAAGCAGCGCGACCTGGCCGAGACCCGCAAGGAAGCCGCCGAGCTCAAAAAGATGCTCAACAACGACGTCCTGAACAGCTACAACGCCTCCGCGCTCGAGCTCTCGTTCCACCTCGTCAACGACCGCCTCTTCAACAACATCACCATCGACAAGTCGTTCTTCCTGCCCGCCGTCACGCTCGGCGGCAAGAACTGGCTCGTCTCCGCCTTCCGCGACACCACCGGCCTCAACCTCTACTCCGGCTACACGAAAGTCACCGAGCTTCAGTACAAGGTGCGCCGCCCGCAGAGCAAGGACAAGTGGACCGCGATCAACGGCCCCGCGCTCTGCCTGGGCGAGGATTCCCGCGTGTGCCTCTTCCCCGTCGAGGCGGGCAAGGCCGAACCGGTCCGCGTGCTGACGTTCGACGCGCTTCGCGAACGCGGCGTCGACAACCTCACGCTCTTCAAGTCCGGCACCTTCTCGAAGGATTCCGCCGACGTCACCGGCCGCTGCTCCCTGAGCCTGGAACAGGGCGACAACCACCTGTATATCCGCAACCCGAACCGTTCCTCCAGCGAGCTCAAGGCCGAAGTCGGCGACATCGTGCTCTCGAAGGAAGGATTCTTCATCGGCGTCGTGGTGAAAGTCTCCTCGTCCGACCTCGGGCAGACCTCCACCGCGCTCTGCTACGTCTTCCCCGGCGAACCGGACTTCACGAAAGCGATCCAGCTCCGTCTCACGAAGGAGCCGGCCCAGACGCTCTACTACGATTTCGTGGACGGACACGAAGCACTGCGGAAACGCGCGGACCAGCTCGACAAGGGGAAATGAGCACGGAACATAATCATTTCATCCAACCTTGACAAACACTCTGGCGGCGCAGAACGGGACCTCACCGGATGCGCCGCCGGTTCTTATCACAACAACCCGGACACAGCACAGTCCGGCGCCTTTTCAGGACAGCATCCCATCATGCAGAAAATCATTGAGACCATCGTTTCCATCCCCGTCATCTACCGCACCATCTTTCTGCTCGTCTGCGCCAACTGCTTCATGACGTACGCCTGGTACGGACACCTCAAAAACATGGCGAGCAAGCCGTGGTGGCTCGCCGCGATCGTGAGCTGGAGTATAGCTTTGCTTGAGTACATGCTTCAGGTGCCCGCGAACCGCATCGGCTACGGCACGCTCACGCTCGCCCAGCTCAAGATCATTCAGGAAGTCATCACCCTCTCCGTTTTCGTCCCGTTCTCCATGCTCTACATGAAGGAGGGCTTCCGCCTCGACTTCATCTGGGCCGGGCTCTGCCTCTGCGGCGCCGTCTTCTTCATCTTCAGGAAATAACAGCTCGGCAGGATCAAGCCCGGGTGAGCGAAACGGGGATGCAATTTGGAATCCGATTGCAATATAGACTAAAAAGACTCCTCGTCGTCGAAGCTATTGACCAGTTTTCCGGCGGGAATCGTACTGACGTCCACGGCGGGACACCCTTCGAACGCGTCCGACGCGATCTCCACCAGACTGTCCGGCAGCTCCATATTCGCAAGGGAACTGCAACCGGAAAAAGCCTCCTCAAGAATATTCTTCAGGCCGGAAGGAAGCGCGACGCGTTTCAGGTTTTTGCAGTCCCGGAACATGCAGGAGTCGATTTCCGTGACACCGTCCGGGATGTCGATTTCCTCCAGTTGTTCGCATTTCTCGAATGCGAAAGTGCCGATTTCCGTAACCGAATCCGGCATTTCGACATGCTTCAGCCCGGTACAGCGCGAAAAAGCCCACTCCCGGATCGTCTTCACACCCGCGGGCAGCAGGACTTCCGTCAAGCCGGGACACATGGCAAAAGCGTACGGCGCGATCTCTTTCACCCCCGGCGGAACGACGATGCGGCCGCCGTCCGGCACGGTCACGCAGGAAAGAAGCTCCTTGCTGTCCTTCGAATAGAGGATGCCGTCCTCGAACTTGAAATGCGGATGATCGTCCGGGACAACAAGCTTGCAGCCGGTCCCGGAAAACGCGCCGCCGCCGATCCTCGCGACGTTTTTGCCGATGACGACGGGCGGCAGCGAACGGCAGCCCAGAAACACGGCGAACCCGATATCCGTCACGCTGTCCGGGATGACGATTTCCCTCAGGTTCTCGCAGTCCTCAAACGCGCCGGAACCGATCCGCTTCAGTCCGTCTGGAAGCCGGATGCCGCGGAGATCACGGTTGTTCCGGAACAGGTGTCCTTCGATCGCCTCCGCGCCTCGGGGAACGATATAATACCGGTACCCAAGATGATCCCTGATCCAGCGCGGGAGCGCGCTGCCGCCGGGGACGGAGATGCTTGAATCGTAAATGAGTTCTCCCAAACGCGAACGGCGACCCGGGACCTCCGTATAATCGACCGTCGTTTTCCCCGCCGGGAGGTGGATGCGGCACACATACATATACTGCGTGAACGCATAAAACGCCAGGAACGGCACCACAAACGGGAGCAGCAGGAAAAACAGCTTCAGCCAGCCGTGGAACGTTTCCCGCGGGGAGTCTTTTTCCCGTGCCGCGGCGGGAAATACGGACGATTGGTCGTTTTTACGGAACATAGAGCCTCCCGATCAATTGAGATTGCGGGCAAAGCACTCGAGCGCGACCAGATAATAGAACGCGAAAACGGCCGTGCCCGCCCACAGGACCGGCTTTTTCCAGTCGTCTTTTCCCAAAGCGAAGAGGAAGACGGGCGGAAACCAGAAATAAACGATGAAGGACATCATGTAAGTAGATATCAGCGCCATGCCCAACAACCACGCGACAACGCCGGACCATGTGACAGGATCGGCCCCAGTCGCGCCGTGATATGCCCATTGTTCAAAAAGCTGCACGAAAACGATCAGAATCCACTCGACCGTGTGCGCCGCGACCAGAATGTCCAGGATCAGCAGACGCCGTCCGGCGTCCCGGTCGCGTTTCCGGCAGCGTAACACGAGCACGGAAAGCAGCGCGGCGGCGGTGATGCCCGCTATGATCGAGTAATCTCTCTCCGGGGTCAGCATATCCAGTTCGACTTTCTTCCGTTATGCACGGATGAGTTTGTTTCCAGTTCAATTCTTTGTGTTGTCACAGGTTCCCGTGCCCGAGCGGAGCCGGGCACTGCCACAGTTGAGGACTTGTCCTCAAGCCTGCCAGTGGCGGTTCACGGGCCAGTACTGGAACGACGGGGTCTCGTAGGGGTGCGACCGCTTCAGCGCCTCCAGGACGGCACCCAGCGCGGATTCCCCGACCACGCATTCCAGCTTCCACTCCTTCACCTGCTCCACGCGGCCGGTCTCGCCGTAGAACGGATGCGAGCCTTCCAGCGGGCGGAACTGTCCGGTCCCCTCGGTCTGCCAGCAGCAGAAATCGTAATTGCCGAAGTTCCCCGCCCCGGCCTCGAAAAGGGCTGTCTTCACGGCTTCCAAGTGGGATTCGGGCACGTACACGTCAAGACGGTAAAATCGCATACTATCCACTCCTTATGGTTTGCGGATGCGCAGGAAAAGCCGCGTCCCGGCCTCGTGCGGCAGCGGGAATTCCTCCGTGCGCTCCGCATGGATGCGTTTATCGGCGGTCAGCGCGGGCCATTCGTCCGCGGTCTGGGACTCCGTGCGGAACACGCACAGGCTCCCGCCCTGCCGCAGCAGGTTGCGGCATTCTTTGACGAGCTCGGGCGCGCCGGCGACCGCCCGCGCCGTGATCGTGCGGAAGGCGCCCCGGTATTGTTCCCGCGCCGCCAGTTCGTTGGCGCGGGCATGGACGGGATGCAGATTCCCAAGTCCGCAGACGGAAACGGCGCGTTCCAGAAACGCGACCTTCTTGCCGCGCGAGTCGATCGCGGTCACATCGAGCCCCGGACGCGCCGCGGCGAGAGGAAACGCCGGCAGTCCTGCGCCGCATCCGACGTCCGCCATCTTCACGCTGTCGGCGAAGAGTTCCGGCAGGGCGTGGAGCGCGAGCACGCAGTCGCAGACATGTTTGCTCCAGTAGGCGTCCGGCGGGATCGCCGTCAGGTTCAGGGATTCGTTCGTTTCGTACAGCAGTTCGCCGTACCGCGTGCAGAGAGACAGGAAAGCGTCCAGACGCTCCGGTCCGACGCATTCCAGCAGGAACGCGCGTTCGGCATCGTCCGGCGGCGGCAGAGGGACCATGTTCAAGCCTCCACGGCGCAGTAGCAGGACATCGCGCACAGGATCAGGAAATACGCGGCGGAGCCCCAGCGCACGGCGGGATTGCGGAACGACAGGCGGAACCAGTCGCGAAGCCAGTACGGCTTGGCGGACAGCACGATGCCGATGATCCCGGCGATCAGCACGAGCGCCGCGAGGACCGGATAGCCCGGCAGCTGCGCCGGATAGCCCATCTTCAGCACGGTGTGCGCACCGAGGATCAGGATGGCGGCCGCGGCACGCGCGAAGAGGTAGTTCAGGAAGATCGCGGCGAGCACGATGGAGAGCAGGATCAGCGGCAGGATGAATGTCTGGAACGGCGAATCCGGCATGAAGATCGGGCGGATGTTCGGGACGCACCAGAGCAGCGCGACCACGGTCAGCGCCGTCCCGGAGATGCGATCGCGCGGAAGCGCTTCGATCCTGCGGAACGTGGCGGGGTCGCGCCGCACGGTCAGGATGAAGACCGAAGCGGCGGCGAGCGCGGCGGCCGCGGCGATGAAAAGCACGGCGGAAAGCGTCATGGATCAGTCTCCGTCGATGATGTTCAGCGGGATGATCTCCTTGATCTCGCTCCGCTTGTACTCGTCCCGGATGCCCGCGGAATGGCGGAACATGACCCTGTCGGCGTCCTCGGTGTACCAGTCGGTCAGGCGGCCGGTGTACTTGCTGCCGTTCTTCAGGACGATCGTGGTGTCGGGAAGCCAGGCGTTGATCTCGGGGACCTGCACGGTCTTGCCCTTGCCGACCGTGACCGTGACGTTCTTCACATCGGGCTTGGCGTGCTTGTTCGACACGGTGATGGTGTGTTCGCCGGAGGAGAGGTTTTTGAGCGTCACGCGCCGGGAGACGTCGCGCGATTTGGAGTCGGCTTCGGTCCGGCAGATGAACTTGCCGTCGAGGTAGATGTTCATGCCGGGCGGGTTCACGGAAAGGATGATGCTGCCCGTGTTCGCGTCGAGCGTGAACGTGCGGTCCATGGGCTCGCCGGGATGCACGGTGATCGTCTGTTCGAAGGTGTCGTAGCCGGGCAGGCTCAGGCGGACGGTGTAGTCGCCGGCCTCGATGGACTCGCGCTTGTAGGGCGTGGTGCCGTAGTCGATGTCGTTGATGAAGAGGGAAGCGCCGGACGGAACGCTGTCGAGCGCGAGGGAGCCGGGAAGCGTCTCGAGCGTGATGCTCACGTCGGTGGTCTCGTCGCGCTTCACCGTCACGATCTTCTCATACGGCTTGTACCCGGTCTGCGTGAGGCGGATCTTGTGCTGCCCCTGCTCCAGGAAGTCCTGGAACGGCGTGGTGCCGTAGGCTCTGCCGTCGATCTCGATCTCGGCGGTCTCCGGGTCGCTGCTCACGACGAGCGTGCCGATATTGTTCATCATCGGCACATTGATCATGATCGGGCGTCCGTTCTGCACCTTCCAGGAGATGTCGCGGCGGGTGTAGCCTTCCATCTGGACGGAGGCGGAATAGGACCCGAGCGCCAGGTCCGGCAGGATCACGGGCGTGTCGCCGAGCTCCTTGCCGTTCATCTGGACATGCGCGCCGGCGGGGTCGGAATTGATGATGACCGTGGCGTTCTCCTGGACGAGCGAGGCATGGACGTCGACCTGGCGACCCGGCACGACATTCACGGGCATCCAAACGGGCTCGTAGCCGTCCAGGGCGAACTTCACGATATACATGGCCGACGGCACGGGATTGGTGACGCGCGGCGTGACGCCGATGGACTTGCCGAGGATGGAGATCTCCGCGCCGGACGGCTCGGACGTGATGTTCATGCTGCCGTAATCGCTGAGATCGGGTCCGGGCTCCTCCTTCTTTCCGCAGGACGGCAGGAAGGCAAGCGCGGCGGCGCAGACGGCACAGACGGCGGAGAGAAAAAAGCGTTTCTTCATATCAGTTGTTCCTCAAAGACATTTTTTTCTCGATTTTGATCTTGTTCTCCCGGATGGCCTGATAGGTCTTGCTGTCGGGCGGGAAGATCTCAAGCAGGCGGTTGCACTCGGCGACTGCCTTTTCGTATTCGTGGAGCTCGTAGAAGAGCCTGACGTTCTTCAGACCCTCCTGATGGATCTCCTCAAGCTTGGCCTCGGCCTTCGCAAGTCCGTCGCGGGCGGCTTTCCATTCCGCGGGCTTCGGGTCGTCGAAGAGCTGGTAGCGCCGCAGGGCGAGCTTGTAGTTGGAGATTGCCTTCGGCAGGTTGGACGGCGTGGTGTCGATGCTGCGGAACGCCTCGTCGGCGACAAACAGGAACGTCTTGGCGTCCTCGAGGATGCGGTCGACGTTCTGCGAGATCACGCCGAGGTCGTACTCGTCGAGCACGGTCTCGTTGATGATGGTCTCGACGCGGTTGAACGTTTCGGACACGTCGTTGGTGACCTTCACGTCGCAGAACTTGTTGCCGAACCCGACCATGATGCGGCGGTGCTGGCGGTTGTCCTGCGAAGTCCCGGCGATCTTCTCCTGCGTGAGTTCCATGAAGCCGGAATCCTGGATCTGCTGCTTGAGCTTGTCGATCAGCTCCTTGGGAAGCGGCTCCTTGAAGAGTTCGTAGTAGCGGCGCTTGTTCTGCGGCTCGTCGAGCGTGACCTCCATGTGTTCGTTTTCGATCAGGAGCGTGAAGCGGAACACGGCGTTCCCGGAAACGGATTCCTTTTCATAGTACAGGACGAACGGGTTTTCGACTTTCTTCCTGACCGGGGCCTGTCCGGCGGGCGTCTTCGGGGCTTCGTTCAGCTTCAGGAAGATCCAGAGGCCGAAGCAGGCCGCCAGGATCACGATGAACGCGAAAATGGCGTTGCCGAGGAACTTTCTGGAATGGTTCGTCTGCTGGGACTTGGGCTTCTTGTTGAAAAGCCCGCGCGAAATCTCCGCCTCCGTGATGGACGGAGCGGGTGCGGTCGGAGCCGGAGCCGGAGAAACGGTCTGAGGAACGGGAGCGGGGTTCGGCTGTTCCTGGATCGGCGTGTTGGACGTCGCGTTCTGAGGCCGGAAGAAGAACGTCGGCTGGGACTGCGTCGCGGCCTGAGGCTGAGGCGCAGGCTGGACCGGAGGCGCGGCGGGAGCCGCAGACTGTGCGGAGGCGGAATCCATGCAGCGCAGGAGCTGATCGCCGATGGTAATGACGGAGCCGGGAGCAAGCATGGCCGCGCCGTTCACGGGCATGTCGTCGACCTGCGTGCCGTTGGTACTGCCGAGGTCGCGGATCAGCCAGTTTCCGGCGACGTCCTGTTCGATCTTCGCATGGTAGCGGGAAACGCCTCCCATCGGGATCTGGATGGTGTTGTCGCATTCGCGGCCGATCGTCGCGCCGCCCGGCGGCAGCTCCAGCGTCTGTCCGGTCAGCGTTCCGTTCAGATACATGATTTTCATACTGTCGGATTCTCCTTGCTGGGGAACGCCGTACTCTGTTCCCCGGCTGAATGAGTGGTATATTTGGTCCGTTTCTCCGGCTGCACGGTCTCGGCGTTCAGGTCCAGCCTGTCGCCGGGCAAGGTCCCCGTGTGCGCCAGCGCGCCCGCGGGGAGCTCGATCACGGAATGCGCCCCCCTGCACCACACGGCCGGACGCCACGGGCGGCAGCCGGGGTACGTTTTCAGGACGGTGTTCTCCGTCCCGAGGAAGACGACATCGATGGGAAACGTCATGAAAAACGTATGGATGGAGGAACAGGACGGAAAGACCATGGCGTCGATCCCGATCTCTTCGAACGGGCGTCCGATCATTCCCCGCAGGCGGTCGCCGTACGACGTCGCCTGAAAGGTCCGGTAGGACAGCACGGTCTGTCTCGTCAGGTTCCGGATCACTTGAACACCTCCAGCGCGCGCATCAGCATCGGCGCGATGACCACGGTGAACACGGCGGGGAAGATCAGGAGCGCCACGGGGAAGAGGATCTTCACGGGCGCCTCGCTCGCAAGCTTTTCCGCGCGGGCGAACCGTTTCGCCCGGAGCTGTTCCGCCTGGATCCGCAGGACCTGGCCGATGCTCACGCCGAGCTCGTCGGACTGGACGATCGCGTTCATGACGCTGGTCAGTTCCGGCTGGCGGACGCGCTGCGACATCTCCTTCAGGGCGGCCTGGCGCGGCTTGCCGAGCTGGATCTCGTGGAGCGCCTTGCTGAGTTCAAGTCCGAGCTCGTCCGGGGGACGGCGGGTCAGGATGTCGCGGAGCGCGGTCACGAAGTCCTTGCCCGCCTCGACGGACAGCGTCAGCAGGTCCAGCACGTTCGGCAGGGCTTTCAATATCTGCAAATGGCGTTTCGTGACGAGGCCGCGAAGCCAGACCTGAGGGTAAAGCACCGTGCAGACCAGGACGAGCAGCCCGGCCGCCGCGTTGTTCGACGCGAAAAACAGGAACGTGAAGACCACGCCGATCGCGCCCATCAGAATCCGCACCGTCATGAACTGTTCGGCGGTCAGCGCCTGCTCGTAGCCCGCCATCGCGAGCTGTTCGCGCAGTTTCTTCATGGTGCCGGAGAGGGATTCCGAGGCGCACAGGCGCCGGAAATTCGGCGTGAACGGCAGGAAGATGCGGAAAAACACAGGGATGTGCCGGGCGTCCTCGCCGAACTGCGCCTTTTCCACGTCGATCGCGGAGATCATTTCCGCGATCAGCAGCACGACCGCCGCCGCGCAGATCCCGGCGCAGACGCTTGCGGAAAGCATGAGTATCTGATCCATTCAACTGTCCTCCTTATACGTCGATCGTCGTGATCTTCCGGATCCACAGGAAGCCGGTGACGACCAGCACGATGACCACCAGAAGCACCAGAACGCCCGCCAGCGACCCGAAGAAGTCGTTCATCAGGTCCGGAGCCAGGTGCATCATGGCGAACATGAGCACGAACGGCACGGAGGCGATCAGCCATGCCTGCATACGCCCTTGGGACGTGAGGGCGCGGACGCGCTGCGTGATGCGCATGCGCTCCCGTATGACGCCGGCAAGCTCTTCCAGCACGCTTGTCAGTTCGCCGCCCGTCTGGCGCGCCGTGATGATCGCGACAGCCACGAGCTCGAAGTCCTGGGATTCCAGGCGGTCGGCCATCTTCCGCAGCGCCGTGTCGAACTGGACGCCGAGGCGGAGTTCGTGCGTGAGCAGTGTGAACTCGAACGAAATCGGATAGCGTTTTTCCGACGCGACACTCTCCAGCGCCTGCGTGATGCTGAACCCGGCCTTCAGCGCGCTGCTCATGGAAAGAAGCGCGTCTTCCAGCTGTTCGTTGAATTTCGCCAGACGCTGTTTCTTCAGCATCCGCAGGTAGAAGCGCGGAGCCAGGAACGCGACGACGGCGGAAACGGTGCCGATCAGGATGGACCGGGCCCAGTTGACCTCGTTCGACAGGAACGAGCTCATGCCGCCGAACAGGAAGAACGACACCGCGGCGATCGCGATGCTCAGGTCCAGGATGCGGCTTGCGGGCAGCTGAAGCAGGATGTCGTCCAGCTCGACCGCGGCTTCGGCGAGGAAGCGTTCCCGGTAGCGTGCCGAGGTGTACGACGTGAACTCCACGATCACGAACGTGGCGAAGAGCGCGCACAGCCCGGCGCAGACCGACGCGAGCAGATAGAGGTTTTCCGTGATGAAATCCATCTCACAGGCCTCCCCTCATGCCGGGGCGCTGTTTCGGCGTGAACATGGAGATGTCCAGGTCGAGGTTCGCGCGGCGGATATCCTCGATGAAGGTCGGCACCGCGCCCGTCGGCTCGAAATGGCCGAGCAGACGCCCGTCCTCGCTCCAGCCGTCCTGCTTGAAGACGAACAGGTCCTGCATGGTGATGATCTCGCCTTCCATCTTGGTGATCTCGCTCACGCAGACGACCTTGCGGCTGCCGTCCTTCTCGCGGTTGATCTGCACGATGATGGAGATGGCGGACGCGATCTGCTCGCGGATGGCGCGGAGCGGCAGGTCGAACCCGGCCATCAGGACGAGCGTTTCGAGGCGCGCGAGGGCGTCGCGCGGGGAATTGGCGTGGATGGTGGTCAGGGAACCGTCGTGGCCGGTGTTCATGGCCTGCAGCATATCGAGCGCCTCGCCGCCGCGGCATTCGCCGATGACGATGCGGTCGGGACGCATACGCAGGGAGTTGCGGACCAGGTCGCGGATGGTGACTTCGCCCTTGCCTTCGATGTTGGCGGGGCGGGATTCGAGGCGGACGAGATGTTCCTGGCGCAGCTGGAGTTCGGCGGCGTCCTCGATCGTGATGATGCGTTCCTTGTTCGGCAGGAATCCGCTCAGGATGTTCAGCAGGGTCGTTTTGCCGCTGCCCGTGCCGCCGGAAATCAGGATGTTCTTGCGGATCTTCACGCAGACGTCCAGGAAATGCGCGATCTCGGCGGTGATGGAGCCGTAGGAGATCAGGTTCTCGACCGTGAGCGGCGTCTTCGCGAACTTACGGATCGTGATCGAAGGACCGTCCAGCGCGAGCGGCGGGATGATGGCGTTCACGCGGGAACCGTCCTTCAGGCGGGCGTCGACCATCGGCGAGCTCTCGTCGATGCGGCGTCCGAGCGGGGAGACGATGCGTTCGATGGCGGCGACCACCTGATGGTCGTCGGCGAACGCGGTGTCGGTCTTGTAAAGCACGCCCTTGTGCTCGACATAGACGTTGTCCGGGCCGTTGACCATGATTTCCGTGATGTCGTCGCGTGCGATGAGGTCTTCGAGCGGGCCGAGCCCGATCGCCTCGTGATAAAGCTCGTTTTCGATCTTCTCCTGCGTGACGCCTTCCGGCAGCGGGATGGAGAGCTCGTTCAGGATCTCGTGGATCGTGGTGCGCGCTTTCTCCTCCAGATCGGACTCCGAAACGTTGCCGAGCGCCAGGCGCTTCATATTGAGACGAAGCAGAAGTTCGCTGTGCGCCTGCTTCTTGATCTCCTGCACGAGCGGACGTGCCGACATCGGGATCCCGCTGACCGCGAGGATGCGGCTTTTGAACTGCGCCTCGGGATCGTCCGTGACGGGAGACGGCGGCGGCGCGGAAGAGGTGCGGACCGGCTTCATTTCGGGGGTCATTTTGCCGACGCGGATATGCACGGACCCGATCTCGATGTCGCTGTCGGAGGGCACGTTCACGAATTCGCGGCCGATGCGCTGCCCGTTCAGGTAGGTGCCGTTGGAACTGCCGAGGTCGGCGACGCGGAGCGAGGATTCCTGCGCCTGGAGCACGCAGTGAAGCTTCGACACGCCCACGAACGGCAGCTGGATCGCGACCGCTTCCGAGGATCCGACCTGGTACTGTCCCGGCGGAATGCTCAGCGGGGAATCCGGCTGTCCGGGCATTTTCAAGATGATTTCGACCATAGGGAAACCTCCTTGTCCGGATCAGTAGCCCGTCGTTTTCCTGAGCAGCTGTTCACGTTCGGACGTGTAGTCCTTGATATGCTGCTGGAGATACGCCCAGTCGACGCTCTGCACGTCGGTCGTGATGTTCGGGTCCTCGTAGCTCCGCAGGGAAAGCGTCAGCGAGCCTTTCTGCTGCGCGAAAATGATCATTTCGACCTCTTTCGGGGTCAGTTCGAGCGTGACGGTGCTGTAGGAACGCGCCACGGGGGCGGCGCTGTTCTGGGCTCCGTTCTGCGACGCATACCCGATGTCCGTCCCGGTCGCCAGCACTTTCACGCGCTGGAGAATCGTCATCGTGACCGTGTCGAGCGAGGAATCGCCGCGGGCGTCCGGGAAATGGAACGTGCCGATCACGTCGACGAAGTTGTTCGGGCGGATCAGGCCGGAGACGGACGTGACCGAGCTGACCGGGATCGAGACCGCGCGCCAGCCGGACCGCGTCTGCGCGGGCAGTCCGGTGCGTTCCTTGGTGAAGACCTGCTTGAAATCGCGCCAGGTGAGGATGTCGCCGCGGCGTACCCCCGCGCGGAGGGGCGAACCGATCACGTCGGTCCTGCGCTCCCAGGGGATCTCGAGCGTGCTGCCCGCGGCCTCGGCGAAGCGCATTCCCTCGAACATTTCGATGTCGGTCTCCATGAGCTTGTCGCCCTCGGACATGTCGCTCTTCATCCGGATCAGGCGGACGCGGACCGCGCTGCTCATGATCTTGGCGCGTTCCTGCTTGATCTGCTGGTAGGTGAAAATGAAGGCCAGCACGCCGAAGAACACCGCGGCCAGCATCAGGATCTTTTGTCTCATCGTTTATGTCTCCAGTTTGAACTTGATTGAGGGAGAGGGAGGAAACGGAAACGGGAAAATGCTTCCCGCCGCAAGGCCCGGACTTACTTGTCGACGAGCGCGAAGGTCATGGCAAGCTCGGTGATCACGCGGCCGCCCACGGCCAGCGTGCCGGTCCCCTTGCCGAACCTGCGCGTGATGACCGGAAGTTCGAGCGTCATGACGAGCTGGTCGCCGGGGAAGACGGGCTCCCTGAACTCGGCGGAGTCGATGCCCATGAAGAACGCGAGCTTGTTCCGGTTTGCCTCGTTGCCGAGGATGAGGATCGCGCCCGACTGGGCGATGATCTCCGACTGGATGGAATTCGCCAGCACCGTGTAGCCGTCGGAATAGGTGCGGAGCGGGGGCTCGCAGCTGCCGAGGTTCTTCACCGCCGTGACCACGGTCGTTTCGAGGCTCGTAACATAATCGACGTAAAGGAACGGGTAACGGTGCGGGATGATGTTCATCACGCCCGAGACGTCCAGTGCCGCGGCTTCCGTCTTGTCAAGCGGGCCGAACGCCGACGGTTCAGGCAGGGAGGCAACTTTTTCGCGCACGGCCATCACCATGTCCGCCTGGCAGGTAAGGCCGCTGTTGTTCTTCACGGTCGCGACGATCTTCGCCTCGCCGTTTTCGGCCGATTCGACCGAAACTTCGACCAGCATGCGGTCGCCGGGCGTGTTCGGACGGCGGAATTTCACGTTGCGGAGACTTTTCACATAGATATCAAGCACGCCCTGCGGGTCGAGACGTTCCCGGACCGCGATCTCCGCGAGCTGGGCCATGGCCTCCACCTGAAGCACGCCGGGCAGGATCGGATGTCCCGGGAAATGCCCCTGGAAGCAGTGGTCGCCGATGGTGAGGTTGCGCCAGCCGGCAAGGTGATTTTCGTCAATGATCTTGACGCGGTCGAGCATGAGGAAGTCCGGGCGGACGGGCAGGATCGCGCGAAGGTCGCGCACGGACAGGATGGTATCGGGTTTCATGGATCGTCTCCTTTATTTTGCGTCTTTCGTCGCGGCCGCTTCCTGGTCCAGCATGGCCATGGCGAGCTTGAAGTGGGTCGGATGGCCGGACTTGACCGACATGACATGCGCGTGGACGCGTTTGCCGACCAGGAAGAGGTCTCCGACCATGTCCATGATCTTGTGGCGGACCAGCTCGTTCGGATAGCGCATGCCGTCCTTGCAGATCAGCGCGCCGTCGTGCAGGATGATGGCGTTGTCGAGGCTGCCGCCTTTGGCGAGTCCGGCGGCGATGACCTGTTCCAGCTCCTTGTACGGGCAGAACGTGCGGGCGCCCTCGAGTTCCTTCTTGAAGTTCTCCGTGGTGACCTGGCAGGAGAAGAACTGCGTATCGAGCCCGCTGTAGCCGTACTCGGTGGTGAACGAAATTCTCAGGTCGTCGGCGGGCAGCAGCGCCAGCATCGCGGAGCCTTCCTCGAACACGATCGGGGCAGTCGCGGTCCAGTAATGCGCCTCGGCGTCCTGTTCCTGGATCCCCGCCTCGAGGATGCCCTCGAAATACGGCATGGCGCTGCCGTCGGCGATCGGCGGCTCGGGGCCGTCCATTTCGATGATCGCGTTGTCGACGCAGGCCGCGTGCAGCGAGGCCATGATGTGCTCGACCGTAACGACGAACGCGCCGGTCGTGCGGGACGCGATGGTGGTCGCGCGGCGGACGTCGACCACGTTGCGGGCGTTCGCCAGGACTTCGGGCGCGCCGGGCATGTCGATGCGGCGGAAGACGATTCCGGTTTCAGGGGGTGCGGGAAGGATGCGGAGGGAGGCCCGCGCTCCGGTGTGAAGGGCGATGCCCTTGACGACCGCGGGTCCTTTCACGGTATTCTGTTTCGGCATGGTTTTTCTCAAAATCTCGTGGGTTGGTTGCGGAAAAAAAACATTTTTCTCTGTAATTTACCTCTTTTTCGCGTGATTACCAGTCGATATTGCGCTATATTATAAAGAAAATCGTGTTTTTTTTCTTTTTTCCGCCATTTCCGGAGATTTTTCATCATGGAACACCGTCATCGCATCATCGTCCTGCTGGGCCCGACCGCCTGCGGCAAGACCTCGTTCGGCGTCGGGCTCGCGAACCGAATCCATGCCGCGATCC
>JAEEGG010013582.1_pt1 | contig 17402 bp, 10 predicted proteins | sample 9134161 | NCBI WGS metagenome assembly JAEEGG01 (sample SAMN16246543, study PRJNA631951) | gut metagenome | biome: gut microbiome; feature: rumen; material: CR-attached | host: Bos | place: Iran: Karaj | collected 2018-10 | reverse complement strand
GAAGTAAGTGATTCATTCCACCGCTTTTCGGTAGAATGCGCGGCACTGCTCTTTGCAGATGGTGTGTTCTTCAACGGTTTGTGTTTTCAGATCGCAGACATAGAGTTTGTCGGTTTGGGCAATATGCAGTTTCGAGTAGCGTATGGCGTTCGAGTTCTGTAGTTCGGTCATATAGTAAACCGTGAGTTGCACTTCGTGGCGCGTAAGGTCATCTTTGGTGAAGATGAAGAGTTCAAACTGGTTGAAATTGCCGTAGAACCCGTCGGCCACCTTGTGAACCTTGCTTTTGATGATTCGCTTGAGTGGCTGCGCCAGCGACCAGTACCGTTTCTCGAGTTCGCCCATATAATGTCCGTAATTCAGACCGAAGGCGTAGCCGTAGAGTTCGATGTCGTGCAAGTCGGACTCGTCGATGCAGAAGATGTTGTCGCCGGCCAGCTCGTTCACAAGCATTTCGGCTTCTGTTTTGTTTTCCTTCATTGAGCGCGTCACTTCAACGCCCAGGCTGTGCCCAATATCTTGCAGGTCGGGGCGGTCAGAGTTGACCAGACACGCGTATTTGTCGCCAAGTATGGTCTGCAGCGCTATCATGGCGTAACGCTCGAAAAAGGTGGTATCGAATTTCGGTTCAATCATGTGGGAAAGATAAACGAAAGAAGTGAATCTGCCAATTGAAAGTTGAAGCGAGTTTTCTTTCCTGAAAAAGCCCAATTCCCAAATTTTTCTACCTTTGCACGTTTAATCTCAAAACACTGATTTACAATGTACGAATACATTCAGGGGCGGATTGCGGAACTGACACCGACGTATGTTGTCATCGACAATGGCGGCATCGGCTATATGATTCTCATTTCGCTTAACACATACACTGCTCTTTCGGGCAAGGAACAGGCCATTATTTTCCTGCATCACATTGTGCGAGAGGACGCTCAACTTTTCTACGGATTCGCGTCGAAGACAGAGCGCGAGGTGTTCCGTCTGCTGCTCACCGTTTCGGGTGTGGGGGCAGGCACGGCACGGATGATTCTCTCATCGCTGAGTGCCAGCGAGTTACGCGACGCTGTGCTCACGGGCAACGTCAACATCATCAAAGGGGTGAAGGGCGTGGGACTGAAGACGGCCGAAAGAGTGATTGTTGATTTGAAGGACAAAATCGGAAAGACCGAGGCAAACACTGATTTTTTGTTCGCTCAAAGCAATACAAACCGCGAAGAAGCGTTATCTGCTTTAGTCGCTTTGGGTTTCCAGAAGAACCTTGTCGAGAAACTGCTCGACAAGTTGCTTAAGGAAGACCCGACGATGAAGGTTGAGGATATGGTGAAGAAAGCCTTAAAATCCATATAAAACATTGGACGGCAGGCAGATGCGGCCGTCCTGTTGAAAAGAGTCACGAATGGGGAAGCAACTAAAGGTCCCATATAGTTTTTTCAGATGAGGTCGATGTACGGAACAAAGTTGTGTGCGTTGATAGCGGCTTTTGTTATGCTTGCCGCCAATGTCAGTGCGCAGCAGACAGGCGACACGGCCGCGCCGCGCTACCGCATTGCCAGGCCGCCGCGCACGCCGTACGAGCCCGTGCGTCCCGCATCGAACATCGGGCTGAAAGACCCGTCGAACTTCACCAACGAAGTTGAGTATGACGACGAAACCGACCAATACATCATTCACCAGAAGGTTGGCGGCGTGGATGTGAGGCCGCCGTTCACAATGTCGCGCGAGGAATACGGCGACTATGACGTGAACAACTCTCTGAAAAACTACTGGCGGCAGCGCTATCGCAACGAGAGTTTCGAGCGCCAGGGCGGCTCGTTCACCAAGTTCAACGTTGATAATGAACTGTTTGAGACCATCTTCGGCAGCAATGTAATCGACATCAAGCCGCAGGGAACGGCATCGCTCAAATTCGGCTTGAAAATCACCAACACTGAGAACCCCAACATTGCGCAATCGCTCAGGCGCCAGACCATTTTCGACTTCAAAGAGAACATTCAGATGAGCGTGGCTGGAAAAATCGGCGACAATCTTGAGATGAAAATCAGTTACGACACTGAGTCACAGTTCGATTTCGACAATACCATCAACCTGAAATTCCAGGGCAAGGAGGACGACATCATCCAAAAGATTGAGGCTGGAAACGTGTCGTTGCCGCTCTCGACATCGCTCATCACTGGCAGTCAGAGCCTTTTTGGCATACTTACCGAACTGAAATTCGGCAAATTGTATGTTTCGACGGTCATCTCGCAGCAGAAAGGCGAGTCGAAGACCATCACCACGCAGGGCGGTGCGCAGGTGAGCCAGTTCGATGTGTCGGCTGTTGATTACGACAAGAACCGCCACTTCTTCCTTTCGCACTTCTTCCGCTCGCAGTACGACAGGGCACTAAAGCAGTTGCCGCTGATTGTCACAAGCGTGCAGATTACGAAGGTTGAGGTGTGGGTGACCAATACCAAACGCTCGACAGAGAATGCACATAACATTGTGGCTTTCATGGATTTGGGTGAGGAACGCGAGGAATATCCGATGTATAACCGCAAAGACCGCGCCGTGCTGAATCCGAATATCGGCTTCATGGGCAACAGTGCCCCCGACAACAACGCCAACACTCTCTACAGGCAAATTTTGGGCGTGCCCAACGTGCGCAACATCGACCAGGTGACAAAGGCTTTGGCCGACGAGGGTCTGGCTGGCGCCCGCGACTACGAGAAGGTTGAGTACGCCCGCAAACTGAACAGCAACGAGTACACTGTGAACACACAGTTGGGCTACATCACTCTGAACTCGGCTCTGAACGGCGACGAGATTTTGGCCGTGGCCTTCGAGTACACCGTCGACGGCGTCAGTTACAAGGTGGGTGAGTTCACAAGCGATGGTATCACCAACCCCGACAACCTGATTGTCAAACTGTTGAAGGGCAGCAACTTCACGCCAAAATATCCCAACTGGGACCTGATGATGAAGAACGTTTATTCGCTCGACGCCTATCAGTTGAACTCTGACGATTTTGTGCTCGAGGTTGAGTACTACAACAACAAATCGCGGGTGCGAAAACTATCGAATGCCTTCCTGAGCGAGGAAATCAAGAACACCAAACTGCTGAACCTGATGGGTTTGGACAACTTGAACAGCAAAAACGACTACGTTGAGGGCGGCAACGGCTATTTCGACTTTATTCCTGGCGTGACGGTGAACACCACCAACGGCCGCGTCTATTTCCCTGTGGTTGAGCCTTTTGGCGGCCACTTGCACGACACTCTGGGCGGCGACCTTCAGTCGAAAGACTTTGTTTTTCAGGAACTTTACGACTCAACGCAATACAAGGCTCAGCAGATGACATCGAAGAGCAAATTCTACCTGCACGGCTCGTACAAATCGTCGGGCGGGTCGGAGATTTCACTCAACTCGTTCAACATTCCGCAAGGCTCGGTAGTGGTGACGGCAGGCGGCATAACTCTCACAGAGAATGTCGATTACACAGTCGATTACAGCATGGGCCGCGTGAAAATCATCAACGAGAGTTATCTGGTTTCGGGCACGCCAATCAAGGTGTCGCTCGAGAGCAACTCAACGTTCAGCCTGATGGAAAAAACGCTGCTGGGCACGCATTTGGATTATCGCTTCAGCGACCGCTTCAATCTTGGCGCCACCGTGATGCACCTGAACGAGAAGCCCACCACTACAAAGGTGAACGTGGGCGAGGACCCCATCTCGAACACCATCTGGGGCCTGAACGGCTCGTATGAGGTTGAGTTGCCGCTGCTCACCAAATTCCTTGACTGGCTGCCGCTTATCGAGACGAAAGAGAAATCGACAATGTCGCTGCAGGGCGAGTACGCGCAACTGGTGCCTGGCCACAACCGCAGGGCTGTGGGCAAGTCGGGCGAGGTTTACATTGATGACTTTGAGAGCAGCGAGTCGAGTTACGACATGACCAACCGCGAGGCATGGACTCTGGCCAGCATCCCGCAAGGCAATATTTTCCGCGAGGCCGACCTTTTCAACAACATTGAGGCGGGCTACAACCGCGCCAAAATTGCGTGGTACAAGATTGACCCGCTGATGTTCCAGGCCAGTTCGCCAGTGTCGAAGGCTGAGCAGTCGCGGCTGAACGCCTACCGCGTGCCTGAACTGAACATCTATCCCAATCGTGACCAGTCGTCGGGCGATGCCATCTATCTGACAACTTTCGATGTGGCCTTCGACCCGACTATTCGTGGACCATACAACTACAGCACCGACGACTACGACCGCACGGGCCACTTCCGCAATCCGCAGGATAAGTGGGGCGGCATCATGCGCGAGACGACAACCAAAAACTTCGAGACATCGAACATCGAATACCTTGAATTCTGGATGATGGACCCGTTTGTTGAGGAAGACTCGCTCAACCCTGGCGGCCAACTCTATTTCAACTTCGGTAACATATCGGAAGACGTGCTGAAAGACAGCCGCAAGAGTTACGAGAACGGCCTTCCGACCAACTATCCGCCCGACCCCGCAGAGTATGACGAGACGGCGTGGGGACGCGTGCCTGCCGTGCAGAAGAGCAACATCAGTTTTGTGAACGAAGAGAGCCAGCGCCGCTATCAGGATGTGGGTCTCGACGGACTGAGCAGTTCATCGTTCAGCGGCGGGCCGTCGGACGAGCAGGTGTTCTTCTCAACCTATCTCGACCGACTTGAAGGTGTTTTGGACCCCGATGTCTTCCGCGAGTTCCGCGCTGACCCGTCGGGCGATGATTATCACTACTTTAAGGGCGGCGATTATGACGAGGCTGGCTACGGAATTGTTGACCGCTACATGAACTACAACAACCCCGAGGGCAACTCGCCTGTGAGCACTGGCTCCACATCAACCTACGCCACGTCGAAGCCTGATGTTGAGGATATTAACGGCGATTACACGCTGAGTGAGGGCGAGTCGTACTTCCAGTACCGTGTGGACCTGAACCGCGACAACATGATGGTCGGCTCGAACTATATTGTTGACGAGCGCAATGTGACCAACTCGCTGCCAAGCGGCGAGCGCAAGGCTGTGAAATGGTACTTGTTCCGCATTCCGCTGAACTCGCGTGCACGCCAACAAGTAGGTGATATCGAAGATTTTACATCAATTCGCTTTATGCGTATGTTCCTTCACGGATGGCAGCAGAAAGTGGTTCTGCGTTTTGCCACTCTCGATCTTGTGAAGGGCGACTGGTTCACCTACGACTACGACCTGAAGGCTGGCAACGAGGCGCTTCTATCGAACAACGAGAACAACGACGAGTCGGCCGCATCGTTCAGCATCTCGACGGTGAACATTGAGGAAAACGGCAGCCGCGCGCCAGTGAACTACCTGCTGCCAGTGGGCGTGACACGCGAGCAGGACCCGTCGCAGACACAACTTGTGGAACTCAACGAGCAGAGTATGACCATGAAGGTGACTGGTTTGGGCGACGGCTACTCGAAAGCCGTTTACAAGACGATAAACCTTGACATGCGTAACTATGAGAAACTCAAGATGTTCATCCATGCTGAGGCTGTGGACGACGAGTCATCTCTGAGCGACGACGAGATAACCTGCTTCATCCGCATCGGACAGGATTACACCGAAAACTACTACGAGTACGAGGTGCCGCTGAAGGTTACACCGTGGTGGACATCGCGCCCGTACCCCGACAATAATGACAACCGCCGTCTGGTTTGGCCTGACGATAACAGCATGGAAATTATTTTCAGCGAGTTGGTTGATGCCAAACTTGAGCGCAACGCTGAGATAAAATCGGGCAATCCGTCGGTGTCGCAGACCATGCCCTACGTGGTGACAACGGGCAGCGGCCGCACCAAACGCAAGATTACCGTGATGGGTAACCCGAACATTGCCATTGTGAAATCGCTGATGATTGGCGTGCGCAACCCGCTGCAGAAAGACAACGTGTTCACCAATGCCGACGACGGTCAGGCAAAATCGGCTGAGATTTGGGTTAACGAGTTGAGACTCACCGATTTCAACGAGAGTGGCGGTTGGGCGGCTCAGGGCGCCGTGAACATCAAGATGGCCGATTTGGGTAACGTGAACGTGGCTGGAAGCACCACGCAGGCTGGTTTCGGTTCTATCGAGCAGTCGACATCAGAACGCTCGATGGAACAGACCAACTCTGTGGATGTGGCCGCCAACATTGAGTTGGGTAAGTTGTTTCCGAAAGACGCCAACGTGCGCATCCCGATGTTCATGAGTTACTCGCGCACGGCTGTCAATCCCGAATACAACCCGTTCGACCCCGATGTGAAGATTAAGGAAGGCACCAAAGGCATGAGCCGCTCTGAGCGCAAAGAGTATATGGATGGTGTTCAGGACCTTACCGAACGCCGAAGCATCAGTTTCACCAACGTTGGCATTGGTCAGCGCTCGAAGAAGAAACAGACATCGAAGGCCGACGAAGAGAATATGACGGAACGGCAGAAGAAACGCCAGGCGAAGAAAAGCAAAAACTCTAACAAGACGCACTTCTACTCGCCATCGAACCTGAGCGCAAGTTACGCCTATGTTGAAGAGAAGCATTCGGACTACAGCGTGAAGTACGACAACACCACAACGCACAGTGGCTCACTCAATTACACGTTCAATAACCAACCGAAGGCAATTGAGCCGTTCAAGAAATCGAAACTGCTCAAGAAGCCGTATCTGCGAATTGTGGGCGATATGAACTTCTATCTGGCACCAGCCCAAATCGCCTGGCGCACAGGTATGAAACGCCAGTATAACGAGACTAAACTGCGCAACATCAGCATGGGCATGACATCGGGCGGCGAAGAGTACACACCGACGTGCGACAAATCGTTTGATTGGGAACGCGAGTTCAGCATCAAATACAACCTGTCGAAGGGCATCAAGTTCACCTGGATGATGAACACCATGACGATTATTGAAGAGCCCGCAGGACTGATTGACAAGACAAACCGCACTGAGTATGAGCAGTTTAAGAAAGATGTTTGGGAATCGATAATGGAAGGCGGCCTGGCCAAAGAGCACAACCAGAAGTTCACGGCATCGTACACCGTGCCTATCAACAAGATTCCGCTTCTGAACTGGACATCGCTCACGGCGCGCTACGCATCGACCTACCAGTGGGACCGCGGCCCCGAAGTGAAGGACTCGTCTCTCTATATGGGCAACACCATCGGCAACACCAACCAGATTAACATCAACGCGCAGGGCAATCTTGAGAATCTCTACAAGAAACTCAAGCCGCTCGACGAGTTGACAAAGAAATACAAGCAGACACGCGACAAGCGCCTTGCTCAGAAGACGGAAACCGTGAAGGCCACCAAAGAAGGATTCAAGGCCAAAAAAGGCACAGCCAAAGTGGTGAGCCACAACCTGCGCACGTCGGATGACATTGTGGTGAAGGTGACGGTTGGCGGCAAAGAAGTGAAATCGTCATTCACGGTGCTGAACGATAACCGTGTGAAAGTGACTGTGGATGAAGATGTTGAAGATGCCGAAGTGACCGTCACAGGCAAGCGGTTGACGCACGATTCGCCCGCCCGCCGCGTGATGGAAGGTGTAGGTTTGGCCGTCATCGGATTCAAAAATGTGTCGTTTGCTTACACAGAGTCGAACGCCATGACGCTCGAAGGTTACACGCCGAACTACAGTTTTGCCGAACTGCGCAAAACGCCAGGTCTGGCCTTCATCTTTGGATATCAGGACACCGCTTTTGCTGAGCGCGAAGCACGCCGCGGCCATCTTATCGACAACATCAACCTGATTCAGCCGTTCCTGACATCGAACCAGCGCCGCGTCGACATCAAGGCAACCTACCAGCCCGTGAAGGCTCTCAAAATCGACTTCACAGGCCAGCGCACCATCACCAAAAAAACGAGCGAATACTACCTGATGGGCAATTACGACGCCAAACACGACCAGTATGACGTCTATCGCTCAACGCGCATGGAATCGGGTGCTTACAACGTAACTGTGTGGACGCTGAACACAGCCTTCGGCGACCGCCCGACAGAGAAAAACACGCAGTCGAAGGCGTTTGAAGAGTACCGCCGCAATCTTCACAAATTTGCGTGGGAACAGGCCAACATGCGCCGCGGCCACGAGCCCGACTATTTCCCCGCCTACGAGCCTATGGGCGAGTCGGACACGACAATGCCAGCGGGCTATTCAATCTCGAACCCCGACATTGCCGTGCCAGCCTTCCTGGCCGCCTACACTGGGCGCAACAACGGGCAGGACTTCACCACATGGAAAAACTTCCGCCCTGGCTGGAAAGTCAAATGGGACGGCCTGACAGCCTACAAGCCTATCAGCAAGAAAGTCAAGAACGTATCGCTCTCGCATGGCTATCAGAGCACCTTCAGTGTGGGCTCGTTCATGAGCAGCAAGGGCTACAACTACGAGCAGGCACGGATGCCCGAATACGGCAACATGTCGTGGTCGGTGGCCGAAGTGGGCGATGGCATGATGTTCGTGCCTTACTACGACATCACATCGTTCTCGATAACCGAAGCCTTCACGCCGCTGTTCGGTGTGGATGTTACATGGCTCAACAGCCTGAGTTCGCGGTTCGAGTACAAGCGCAGCCGCACCATGACTATGAACCTGACCAACAGCCAGATGCTCGAACTCTACAAGCGCGAGTATGTGGTTGGCGCGGGTTACCGAATCCAGGAACTTGTGCTGCCTTTCAAGAACCGTCAGGGCGAGCAGTTTGTGAGCGATTGCAACTTGCGTGCCGACTTCACCGTCAGCGACAACATCACCGTCACCCGCGACCTTCTGCTGCGCAACGACGAAATCACATCGGGCCAGTTGGGCCTGTCGATGAACCTGTCGGCCGAATACGAACTCAACGACAAGGTGACTCTGCGGCTCTACTACGACTATAACCTGATGAGCCCCAAAACCACCAACTCGTACAAGAACACCACGGCTGAATTCGGCTTTGAGTTGAAATTCTCATTATCAAAACTTTAGGCGATGAAAAGGAGGGGGTTTTCAATCGGTTTTTTCAGTCGGTTCTGCCTTTCGGCGATGACCGCAATGCTCTGCCTGACTGCCGCCGCGCAGCCCGTTTATGAGTTTGCCGCCATTCCAGCGTCGGCGCGCGTTGCCGCGATGGGTGGCGTGCCGCTGGCCATCACTGAGCCCGATTTGGGCATTGCCGCTACCAATCCTACGTTTCTGCCTTATATTGAAAATCATAAAGTTGCGGCTGATTATGTAAACTATATTGCCGACATTTCGATAGGCCACGCATCGTATTGTTTTCAAGACAGCCGCGTGCCTGGCACAATGGCCGTTGGAATCCAGTATCTGAACGGCGGCAAGAACACACGCTACGATGTTTTTGGCAACGAAGCGGGCTCGTTCTCAACCAACGAGTATGCCTTTCATCTGTCATACGGCCGCCGCTTCGACTCGTGCCTTGCCATTGGTGCCACGCTCAAGCCTGTCCTGTCGTTCGTGGCAGGTTATTCCTCAGTTGGCCTGATGGCCGACATTTCAGCCAGTTACACCTTTAACGAAGACCGCACAGCCGCATCGGCACTTCTGCGCAACGCAGGGTCGCAAATCACTGCATACGACGAACACTATGGCCGCGTACCGTTCGAAGCGCTGATGTCGTTCAGCCACCAGTTGGAACATGCACCGTTCCGTCTGTCGGTGGTGCTGCAGCAGTTGCAGAAACCCCGCCTGAACGCCGACAGCAAAAACACTACAGAACCAGGTTCCGAAGTTGAGCGCGACAACATCACATTGCCATCATTCGCTGATAATATCCTGCGCCACTGCGTTTTTGGAATTGAAGCCTTTCCTGGCAAACAGTTTAATTTGCGCGTGGGCTTCAACTACAACCGCCGCCAGGAACTGAAACTGAAAGACGCGCCTGGCATGGCAGGAATGTCGTTAGGCTTCGGCCTGCGCCTGAAACGCTTCAGCGTTGAGTACGCCCATGCCCGCTACACCCTTTCGGGCGCATCGAACCATTTTTCGGTGGTGGTGAATCTGGCTTCTTTCGCAATTTGAAAATAGCCAATTAAGGCGGTTCTCCCTTTGCAAATTCACACAAAAAAAACGGGGACTCAAGTCCCCGCTTATATTTTTATGTTATCCGTATTTATTATTTCGTCTTGTATTCCGCTTTAATCTCTGCCTGCGAATAAAGTTGCCGCCATGTGGGATCCGATGCGTATTGGTCAACGCGGTCGACGCCTTTGGCCATAGCCTTTTTGAAACTTTCGGCCATCTTTTGGCGGTCGCCAGCCATCAGGTAGTAGCGGGCGTACATCAGGTCAACGTCGGCCAAATCGGGCTCAACCAACTCGTAGATTTGCAGTTTTTTGAGCGCGCCCTCTTTGTTGCCAGCCAGAATGTCGTTGTTGGCCAGTGAGAACGCCATCATGCTCAAGTAAGCCATCAGTCGTTGGGTGGTTAGGCTCACCTGTTTGTCTTTGCTGGCGATGCTCTTGTGGAAGTTGTCAACCTCGTTTTTCCACCAGTCGAGGTCGCGGCTTTCAACCGAGCCGATGAACTTGCTGCGCAACTCAACCTCTTTCATCGCCAAACTGGTTTTCTTTTCCATCTCACTGATATACATCTGATTATTGCTCAAATTCGACATGAACGCCGAGAGCCTTATATCGTTGTCGATGGAGCCGAACCAGCCTTGAATGCGGCCAATCAGTTCGGAGCATTTCACATATTCGCCAGTGGCCATGCAAATGTTGGCCGAATCCTTCAGTTTGGTGTAAACCGATTTCAACCAGTCAACGTCAGACGGTTTGAAACCTGTGCGCATTGCATTGATTTCCAGAGCGTCGAACGCATCTTTGAAATATTTGGCATCAGGCCAGTCGTGCTTTCCGTCGAAAACAAGCGATGTGAACGAAATGCCCATCTTGCTGAATGCGACCAGCGCCTGCTGCATGTCGAGATAGTTGAAATCCTTGTCGCCCACCATGCTCACAAAGCAGAAAGAGGAGTCGGGCTTGATGTTTGGTGTGATGCTGCCTCCGCAGGCAATCACGCCCTTGATTTCGGGAATGTTGATGCCGTAAATTGTGGCTACCTTTCCGCCGCCCGAAAATCCGCAGAGGTAGATGCGGTTCTCATCGGCATTGCACTGATTCACAGCCTCATTGATAAGCCCGAGCACGATTTTTTCGGTTTGCGAGGCCGATTGTCCGTTGTGCATGTCGTTGCTGCCCATCAGAATATAGTTGTATTCCGATGCCAGTTGAGCGTAAGCCTTCACAGGAACCGAGCCCTGCGCGTGCGGGTCGAAGAAAATGATGGCAGGAAGTTTCTGCCCTTTGGTTTTTGGCGCGTAGAGCGAGTAATGAATCGCGGTGTCGGAAACACAACTTTTATTTTCGATGTTTGCGCTGAATTTGTTTTTGTCGCCATTGTTGTTGCAGGCCGATAAAGCAAAGGTTATCAGCAATATACTGGCAATATTAGCCTTGAAAGATAATTTCATCCCCAAATGTTTTTAAGATGCGCCAAATGTAGCAAAATAGTTTATATCGGACGGTTTTCTGAAAAAAACCGCTTGCAGTGTAATGCCAAAAAAACTTCTTTTTTGGCACATTGTTTGCTTTGAGCCGCCGCGTTTAACTTTTAAAAATATTAAAATGAGATTAAAAAACAGCAGATTTAAGAAAAAGATGGTCTGTTTCTCGAAGTGGACGCGTAAGAACTACGCCATTTACAACAGTTTGGGAAAGGTCATTAAAATTTGTGTTCTTGTTGACACACTGACGGTTGCGGCCTCGCAGGCAAAGTGCGCAACAATGATTGACTCGGCAGAAATTGCTGACAGTGTTACAGTTGAGGAAGTAACCGTGTCGTCTGACAGGGTGACGAGCAATTTCTCGCAACTGATTGTGCCAGTTGCAATTGTAAAAACCGATGATTTTGCGGCCGCCCCGCAGCAGAATCTTATTGACGCGCTGGAATATACGGCGCAAGTTGACATTCGTCAGCGCGGACTTTTAGGCGTTCAGTCCGACCTGTCGATCCGAGGTGGAACCACCGACCAAAACGCCATAATCCTTAACAAAATAAACATTACCGACCCGCAAACAGGGCACAACAATTTCACGCTTCCCGTCGATATTGACGACGTGGAACGGGTGGAGATTATTGTTGGCCAGACTGGCCGTGCAAGCGGTGTGGCGGCTTTGAGCGGCGCCTTGTGTTTCTTCACGCCGACTGACACCGTCAACCGATTCAAATTCAGCATGATGCATGGCGATTACGGTCTTTACAAATTGGCTGCGTCAGCCGCTGTCAGCAACCGTTGCGTGAGGAATTTTCTATCCGCATCTGTCTCACATTCCGACGGTTACGTCAGCAACACCGATTTCGACATTCATAATCTTTTCTATCGCAGCGTTCTGCCGATTGGAAATTCAAACATAAACGCGCAAGTGGGCTACACCGAAAAACATTTCGGCAGCAACGGCTTCTATTCGCTCTCGTATCCCGAACAGTATGAGGAAAATGAGTCGTGGCTGGCGAGCATTGGCACCGACCTCGATTTGGGTGTCACTGTGTCGGCAAATGCCTATTGGCGGCGACTGAACGATTATTACGTGCTAAAGCGCAGTAATCCTGCATTTTATCAGAACTATCACCAAACCGACGCTTTGGGGGCGAACCTGCAGGCGTCGTTTGTAACCGATTGGGGCACAACCACATTCGGACTCGAAAACCGCACCGAAAAAATCAAAAGTACTCGTCTGGGGCACGTTACGGGCAAGCAGGTGGAAGTGAAGGACCGCGATTCAATCTTTTACGACCATTTCTACGACCGCAATTTCACCACCGTTTCGGCCAATCATAAGTTTGTGGCACAGCATTTTGCAGTGTCGGCAGGCGGCGTGGTGCTTATCGACGGCGGGGTGAACTTCTATCCTGGAATCGATGCAACTTATATGATTTCCAATTCGTTATGTGCATTCGCGTCGGCCAATGCGGCCTTCCGTCAGCCTACGTTCACCGATTTGTTCTATCAAAGCCCGAAAAATGTTGGTAATGAGAATCTTAAATCGGAAGAAGTTACGACTTACGAGGTCGGATTCAAGGCCGACAAGCGGTTGTTCAGCGCTCGGGCGGCCGTCTATTTCAAGCAGGGCCGCAACATTATCGACTGGGCGCGTCTGACAGGCGAGGAACTTTATGTGGCACAGAACGTTACGGAAGTCAACACCTTCGGACAGGAATTTGATGTTACGGTGAAGCCTGCGTCGATTTTTAAACAAAAAAACCTGATAATTAGCGAATTAAAGTGTGCCTACAGTCATATTGGCATTCAAAAATCGACGGGCGATTATGAGTCGCTTTATGCGCTCGACCATCTGCGCCACAAACTGACGGTATCGGCCACAGCCACTTCATTCGGAAAAATTGAGGCCAACGTGCGGCTTATCTATCAGCACCGCAACGGCAGTTACGATGTCGCAAATCCCGTCACTCAACAGGTTGAGGCTCACTCATATAACGGATTCACAACCATCGATGCGGGCATATCGTATCGCGGCCGATACGCAACGCCGTTTGTTGAGGCAACAAACATCGGCAACACTAAATCGTTCGATTTCAGCGGACTCGAACTGCCTGGACGCTGGATAAAAATCGGCGTGAAGGTTGATTTGACGGTTGCAGATTAGTTTCATGGCTGTTGCGGAATATTTGATTTTCAATATTTTCCGCAACCGATATTTTCTTTTATTAAATCGTGTATTCCTGGTTGGCGGCCGTTGCGCTGCCGACCTTTTTTTTAATCGTTTCCGAATAAATCTTAAATTCGCGCGATTTTAAAACTAACGAAATGGCAGCATATTTATGTAGCGACAACCGCAAGGTGACCACTCTGCGGCTGATTGAGATGAAGAAACAGGGCGAGAAGATTTCGATGCTGACCGCCTACGATTATACAACCGCAAAAATTTTTGATGCGGCGGGGCTCGATGTTATTCTGGTCGGCGACAGCGCGTCGAACGTGATGCTGGGCAACGAAACCACCGTGCCGATGACGCTCGACAAGATGATTGTCTTTGCAGGGGCGGTGGCCAAAGCCGTCAAACGCGCTCTGGTGGTTGTTGATATGCCGTTCGGCACCTATCAGGTTGACCCCACTTCGGCCGTGCAGAACGCCATTCGCATTATGCAGGAAACGGGCGCCGACTCGCTCAAACTTGAGGGCGGATTGGAAATTATCCCGATGGTGAAAAAGATTATCGATGCAGGCATTCCCGTGATGGGCCATTTGGGACTTACACCGCAGAGTATCAACGCTTTCGGAACATATGCCGTGCGTGCGAAAGATGAGGCCGAGGCCGAAAAACTTGTCAGCGACGCGCACTTGCTCGAAGAGGCTGGCTGCTTTGCCGTGGTGCTTGAAAAAATACCCGCCAAACTGGCCGCCCGTGTGGCTTCTGAACTGAGAATCCCTGTAATCGGCATTGGCGCTGGCGGTCAGGTGGATGGCCAAGTGCTTGTTTTTGCCGATATGCTCGGCCTGACACAAGGTTTCAGCCCGCGTTTCCTGCGCCGCTATGCCGACCTGAACACGGTTGTCACCGATGCTGTAGGTCAGTACATTACCGATGTCAAACAGGGTGATTTCCCCAACGAAAACGAGCAATATTGATATGGAAAACAACCGTCCGCTCATTCTCGTGACCAACGACGACGGCTATTCGTCGAAAGGCATAACCGAACTCATTGCAATGGCGCAACGCATTGGCGATGTGGTGGTTGTGGCACCCGATGCCGCACAGTCGGGAAAGTCGCACGCCATAACTTTCTGCAATTATATCCGCGTGAAAACCATAACCGATGAGCCAAATCTTAAGGTTTATTCGGTAACTGGTACGCCTGTGGATTGCGTGAAGATGGCTATCAACCGCTTGCTCGACCGCCAACCCGACCTTCTTCTGTCGGGAATCAATCACGGCACAAATTCAACCGTATGTGCTTTTTATTCAGGCACTTTGGGTGCGGCCACCGAAGGCGCGATGAACGGTATTCCGTCGGTCGGCGTTTCGCTTTGCAGTTTCGACTTGGATGCTGATTTCTCGGTTGTTGTAAAACACACAGAGCCAATACTTAAACGCCTTTTGGCCACCAATACCGACAAGAATCTCTGCCTGAATATCAACTTCCCCGATATTTCCGAAGCCGATTTCCGCGGAATGAAGATTTGCCGTCAGGCTGATGGCCTTTGGAAGGAGGATTTTATTGAATATCAAGACCCGTCGGGCCGCCCATTTTATTGGTTGTCAGGCGAATTTATCAATAACGAACCCGATTCCACCGACACCGACGAATGGGCGTTGGCGCACGGTTACGCGTCGATTGTGCCAATCAACCTTGACTCGACCGACTACGCGCGGCTCAAAAAAATCGATTATCTGCTATGAAACTCACTGATAAACCGATAGTTGGCATTTTGATTGGCGCTCTTTTGCCTATCATTTGCCTTGCGATTTTTCTGCCATTGGTTGCCTACGGAAAGGGGTACGATTCGGTGGCCGATTGTATCAGCCATTTTCAGCGGTTTGGCGTGCTGTATAAGATTGTGAGTCTGAGTCTTATGCCCAACGCGGGTTTGTTTTTCTGGTGGACCCGCCAAAACCGACTGAGCCTTGCCCGCGGCGTGCTTGCAATGTGCCTGCTCTATGGCGTGGCTATTATTGCGATATATTTTCTTTAAAGTTAAGAAGTTGAGAGGTTTAGAAGTTTAGCGCTTCGCTATTGAGAAGGTTTAGTTTAACAAGTTTAACAGGTTTAAATCACAAGTGTCGTAAATCGTAATTCATAATTCGTAAATCAAAAATTCTGAATTCTAACTTCTAAATTCAAAATTATCAATGCGTTACTTTCTGATAGCAGGCGAGGCGAGCGGTGACCTTCACGGGTCGAATTTGGTGCGGGAACTGAAATTGCAGGACCCGCAGGCGCAGTTCCGCTTTTTCGGCGGCGACCTGATGGCCGCGCAGGCTGGTGTGCCGCCCGTCAAGCACTACAGCGAGATGGCTTTTATGGGTTTTGTACGCGTGCTGATGAACCTGCGCAAAATCGGTCGCAATATGGAACAATGCAAGGCCGATATTGTTGATTTTAAGCCTGATGTGGTTGTCTTGATTGATTTTGCAGGATTCAATTTGCGCATTGCCGAATTTGCCAAAAGCCTTGGGCTGAAAACCGTTTTCTACATTTCGCCGAAAATCTGGGCCTGGAAGCAGAACCGCATAAAAAAGATAAAGAAGTATATTGATAAAATGCTGACAATATTGCCGTTCGAGACGGAATTCTACGCCCGTTTCGACTATCCCGTGGAGTATGTCGGCAATCCGATTTTGGACGCAATCGAAGAATTTCGGTCGGACGATAACCAAACCGAAGCCGATTTCCGCAAGGCCAACAACCTGACTGATAAGCCGATAATCGGACTTTTGGCAGGAAGCCGCAAGCAGGAAGTTGATTTTATGCTGCCCGTGATGATTGAAGTCAGCCGCCAATTTCCCGAATATCAGTTTGTTATATCGGGAGCCCCTGGTCTCGACCGCGACTATTACACCAAAGTGATTGGTGCAGACTGCAACATTCCGATTGTCTTTGGTCAGACATATAACTTACTCAAATTCAGCCGTGCAGCGTTGGTAACTTCGGGCACTGCCACGCTCGAAACGGCACTTTTCGGTGTGCCCGAAGCGGTCTTGTATCGGATTTCTGCACCCGATTTTCTCTATCGCATAGGTCGCAAGTTGTTGAAAGTAAAATGGATATCGCTTGCAAACCTGATTGTTGGCCGCGAGATTATCCGCGAACTTGTGCAGATGGACTGCAACCCGCGCACCATTGCCGATGAGCTGCGCAAAATTCTTGACGATAAACAGTATGATGCTGAATTTCAGCGCAATTACGCCGAACTTCGGCAGCGTATGGGCAGCGCTGGAGCGTCGCAACGGGCAGCGCAGGCGGTGATTAAGTTTGTGGCGGCGTAATTTAACCGCACTGTGTTTGCAAAATGCAGAAACTGCCGCCAACCTTTGTTGAAATTCATTTACATTTGGCATTGGCTCTGATATTGGATTGCGGAGTGCAAATAATTGCAAATCAGTGAGAAATAGATATTTGGTTTTGGTTTTTCTGTTGGCGTTTGCGGCGTTGGGCGCACGAGCCGAAACTGTGCGTGTCAACATTTTCAGTCAGAGCAAAATCAAAACGCTTGTCTTCACCACCGACGAGGGCAAATACAGTCTTGTGGCCGACAACCGAATGCTTATGAGGCTGAAAAAGAATGCGATAATCTATTTCACAATTGTGGGCAAGGGCATCAGCGTTTGGGACCAAGACGAGCATTTGGGCATCTTCAGCGAACTCTATCTGACGGCGTC
>JAEEGG010013581.1_pt1 | contig 17403 bp, 3 predicted proteins | sample 9134161 | NCBI WGS metagenome assembly JAEEGG01 (sample SAMN16246543, study PRJNA631951) | gut metagenome | biome: gut microbiome; feature: rumen; material: CR-attached | host: Bos | place: Iran: Karaj | collected 2018-10 | reverse complement strand
GGTTGAGGCTTTCCTCCAATATCGTTATAAGGATCATCTAATGCATACGAATAGCAATTATTGTTCTCCAAAATATCCGGGTCATTATTCCACGAATCCGGTTCATATACAGGGTTGCTATCCCAAGCATGGGAGTTATAGAAACCGCCAAGTCCCCATGACCACTCATTAGAACCATAACCAACAGACAGTGATGCGCCATATTCATCATTTCCGATACCTATACCAGCGCTAACATTCCATGACATTTCATCATTTGCATATGTAAAGGAGACTGATGCAGAGAGGAAACCATAGGATGCATATATACTGGCCGTGTATGAGTGACTCCATTGTTTATGCGAAAAGTTATAATTTAAACTGACATTGGCTGTAGCCCCTGATCCAAATCCAGAGCCACCGACCCTGTAGCCTACTTCCCCATACACGCCCAAGGAGAAACCGCCAACCCACCCAATATTAACCCCAAATCCCAAAGGAACGCCTAAAGGGGTAAAGTTTATACCAAAACTAAGACCGGTTCCTCCTATGCCCCATGTAATAAAATACCCATTGTCATCTGTATACTTCAGCGGATTATTCAGCGCGTAGGAGTAGCGGTTGAAGTTTTGGGTGAAGTCAGGGGCCTGGACATAGGGGTCCGGGCTGAGGAAGCGGCCGAGGAGAGGGTCGTACAGGCGGGCGTTCATGTTGATGAGGCCGAACCAGGTGAGGTGCTCGTGACCGGTGTAGCCGCGGCCAAGAAAGAGTTCCGGCTCACTGCCTGCGGCATAGTTCTGCAGGGTCTCGGGATCTCGCAGCCGGCCCCAGGGGTCATAGCTGTACTCTGCCACCAGGGTTCCATCCGCCGTGGCTATGTGGGTGATGCTGCCAAGATAATCGCGTCCAATGTTGTATAGGGTCCAACTGCCGTTATTCTCTCGCTGATATACCATCGGCGCAGAGTATGCATCCCCACCAAGATACAGACGCTCTTTTGTGCCGCTCGTCGTCAGATCGCATTCATAACTGCCACCTATATAGTAGCGGGTAAGCACATTGCCGGTACTGTCCGCTACGTTCATCTTCACCCTATCTCCATCGCCGTTGTATGTGAATGTAGCGCTCCTGCCGCCTTCGGTAAGAAGTGAAGGTCTGTTGTAAGAGGTATATGAAACATTCTGCTGGCGGCCTTGGACAAGACCGCTTGAGGCAGGCGTCAGCGAGGTTATCTGATACGGGCGACCCGTGGCCGAATATGCCATCGTGCCGACGCCGTCCATCGAAAGGATGTTACCGTTCGCGGCATAGGTAATCTGGCGGCTGCCGATGGAAGTCAGACGGTTGAGGTTGTCGTAGCCAAAGGTCTCAGTCTGGTTATTATTGCCATCGCCACGGACAAGGAGGTTGCCGGTCAGAGGGTCGAACTGATACGAGAAGTTCAGGATGTCCGCATCATACATCTCACGATATATGGGAAGGCCGAAAGGCGTGTACCCATATGCACGGTTGATGGTACCTGTGAACAAATACGTGGGCATTCCAAGATCATTCTCACTCAATAAGTTCAAAACGACCGCACCTCCCGGAAGTGTAATACCAGTGTTATAGCCGTTGGAATAACTAAAAATCTCCGTTGTTATATAACCCGCCTGTGAAGTGTATTCAACGCTTGACAGAACGCCGCCCGGGCTGTACGTATACTCCTTCTCCAGCCATTTGTTGTCAGGAACAGATTCTTTGGCGTATATGACTCGGTCATAACCGTCGTATGTGTATTCCTTCCCGGTCCCGTTGGTCGACGACTCCGTACTCAATCGGCCATAGGCGTCATAGGTATACGCGGTATTGTACTCTCCTGGGCGCTCGATCAGCGTTATCCTGCCATACTTGTCACGATAAGTCTTGACTGTCCCGTTAGGATTGGTATGGGTTACCCTTGAGGTGCCGTTGCTGTTCCAAAGGTATTCGTCGGTCTGGGTGCCTGCGCTGGGGTCGACTATCCTTGTGCGTCTGCCGTAGTCATCATAGGCAAACGTTGTGGATACGTTCCCAGGAGCGGTTATGGAAGATGGCTGGCCATCATCACGAAGAGTATATGTGATTGTACCTCCCGCATCGGTAACGCTCACCACATTACCGCTGGCGTCGGTGGTCTGCGTGGACGTGATACCGTCTTTTACGGTTGTAATGCCGGTACCACTGTATGACCATGCCGTCACTTTCCCGGATGCATATTTTATCGAGTCCGGCCTGTTATAGATATCGTAGGTATAATCGTTCCAATATGTCGCAGACGGCCCCCGGTATGGAAGCGATATCCTTTTCAGGAGGCCTTTCCCATTATACTCCCTGTCCACCCACTGCCACTGGCCGTTGAAGCGTTTCACGCCGCTGCGGATCTCACGAGCGAGGGCGTCATAGTGAGTAACAGATTCAGGCTGTCCGGTTGCCGTAATTGTAACAGTGTAAAGTCCAACACCACCCCAGGCGACAGTTGTCTGTTCAACGGAGTTATCAGGGTGGCTTACACTTACGACATTACCCCAACTGTCATAGGTGTAGGTTGTGATACGGCCGCGATAGTCGGTAACCGTTGCGGGCTTGCCAAACTTGTTATAGCCGGAATAGGTTGTCGTATGACCAAGGGCATCCGTGCTTGTGAGAAGATATCGGCCATTACTGTCATAAGTGTATGCGTTCCCGGTATATTCTGTCGCTCCGTAAGGAGCAGTAGTTTCGGATATCACATGGCCGTGGGAGTCATACTGCCAATGGGTCTCGGATACAAGGTTTGTCGCGTCCAAAAATCTTCCGGGAAGTTCCGGACCGATTATCGACAATGAGTCAAAATGATGTCGGAGACCATTTAACGGACTTAAATCGTTTATTCCGTAATAACCGACATATTTCTTGCTGGTCAGAGGCCGGTAACAACTGTCATAGGTGAATACAGTCTTCTCTTTCCATGATATGTTATCGGCTCCGTCTCTCTCAGTGGTTATAGATTCTTCCGTAACAGCACCCAGAACGAACTTGCTTGCCGTTATACTATGCACATATACTCGTCTCAAAGTGTCGGTCTGAGGAGTGCCGTTCCCGATGCGGCGTCTTGTGATAATGGTTTTAGGAAAATCGTACCTGCCGTATGAACAAGCGGTTGTGGTTACAACTCCGGTGAGCGAATTAGTGGAAACGCTGCCAGTCAGGCGGGGGTTCAACTTGCCGTATGCGGTGCTATGGCTATCGTAAGTGTTGATAACAGATGAAAAAGGAGTACCGTTGAATGACTTCGATAAAGAAATCTGTTCCACAACACCAAATTTCTCCGGATTCAGTAGTGTTGTAGTATATTGAAAACCAAGCGGGTCGGTATAATCAAGCTTAATAATCTTACCAAAACCGCAAAAACCCAGCCCCATGCAATGATACACCTCATCATAATAGTAGTAGTCTACCGAACTGATATAATCCTCGCTCATGAACTTTGTGCTTCCACATAAGACTGACAACGGATTATGAATACGCTTAAAACCATTGACAGCAGAGTAGGTTCGTGAACTGTCCATCATGTATGGCCCGTCAGATTCTCCAGTATTCCCATACATATTGGTTTGGACTATTCCGAAACTGTCGGTCATCGTCTCCAAACTCCTCAAGATAGAATGATTCAGGCTGTATCGGTAGACTTTGGTTATCGGGCCCGACATGACAATGAAATCGCCAATTCTCCCAAACGCCGAACCGCAGCCCGGGATAATGTCTGTAGTAGAATCCAAAGATAAGCCTGATACAGAAAAGAAACCGATATACTTCCCTTTCGCATTTGGGGATATCCTTACGGTAGTATCATTCTGATGAATCATTTCCGGCAATCCATCCTTGTCCAAATCAAGGAACATTATCGTGTCGTCTGAATCCCTGAACTGCTGAGTACATGCCTCAATTGAGAAGTATATCCCATTAAAGCGTGCAATATTCCAACTACTGGATCCATTACTAAATTTGCCGATACTGGAGTCATATCCAGGAGCCGCGGCAATATCTTGATAGCCATCGCCATTAAAATCCAGGACTTGAATGAAAGCCTCCTCGGTGTTAGTGAAATCAGGTGAAAAGTCATTATATAAAATTGACTTTGAAACGCCCGAGTATGTTTTCCGCAAAGAAAAGGATGTACTCGATTCATATAATAGGCTATACGCCTTCATTCCATCATCAGTAATATGACAGAGATCTGCTTTCCCGTCTCCTTCAAAATCTGCCACAAGTGTCAGGTTTACTTCCTCTTCATTTAAAGTATAAAGAGACGACTCGCTCAACTTGCTTCTGGCGTATAAATCCACCAGGGCAAATTTTGATGAGTTCTCTGTCATAATAAGGAGCATCGTTTTTCCGTTTCCTCGGAAATCGCCAAAATGGTAATAACTCTTCGCCGGATTCTTGTACAGAGCATTATGTGAACCGTCGTTCACGGTAATACTGAAACTCGTACCAGTGACATTTGCACTTGTGTCGAAAGAATAAATGGTAATCTGATAGGTGGTTATGTCATTTGATGAAGACCAGTTGTTAATCTTGACTATTTCGTCCACACCATCACCGTCCACATCGACAACTTCTATCTTTTGAAAACCTTCACCAACTGGAATAATCCTTTGAGTCGAAGAAAAGAGTCCCGTGAAATTGCAAATAATAGACTGATTGGCATTATATGAGCTTCCATACTTTTCACACCAACCGAAAAGCCATGTCCTTTCCAACAAGGCATATGTCGAGTAACTGGGCAGGATGACTATGCCATCATCAGGTCGGCATGGAATCATTTTCCCCCGAAGATGCATCAGGGGTAAAGTGCTTGATTTTACGTAATAACTATTATTGTTAATATACGTTGAAGGATAACCGAATCGCGGAATTGAGGGACCTGGATCAGAATCAATACCATATGTAAAAACCAGCGGCGGCAGCTCGCTTGTTCCGGAGGTGCAATGTACCTCTTTAAGAAGATTCACGCCGTCCTGTTCCTCGTGGGTAAGCGAGTACTGACAGATGGTATTATTGCCGTCACAACTCGTAACGCTCTTGAGAAGATAGAAGGGGAAGTTCGAAAAGGCTCCGAAATAAGCATTCTGGTATGGTGCAGTATCAGTACGTGTGGTGTATACAAAATTGATAGAGGCGTCGTCTCCATAGTTTATCGCCGTGATGTAATATGTATTTCCCGTATATCCGTACGTAAACGAGATGGTATTGCCATCCTTATCCGTGAACTCCGTCATTGGGTATGTCGGCCGGGGAGAAGAACCGCCAGGGCATCCAAAAACAGCAGAGGAACCATCCGGGTAAAGAGCATTGAACGACTCTGCACGTCCGCTCTGCTGATTGTGGTTAATCTTTATCTGGATATTGCCTTTTGCCGTGGTGTAAGAATAACCCGTAATGCCCATCTCGGATTGGACTATCGGCTCGCCGTCAAGGGCATATTTGGATGATGGGGAACTGTATGAATAGGCCTCTGCCACACCGTCGTAATACATATTGGAATTTCGGACGGTAATTAACGACAGCCCTGATAATCCCCATCCATATCCTGCCACGTTGTTGCCGCCCTGGCTGTTGTATACCAGTGAAATGTTTGGTGCCATGCTCCATCCGGATGCCGTGGCGATGGGAATTCTATAAACTCTTCCCCCAAAAGGGCTCACGGACTCCTCTATGGGAATAGAGCCCGTTGCGTATGATGCAAGGTCCCTGGAAGGCAATGAACGATAATTGAGACCCTGTTCCAGGCTGCGGCGTTCATGCTCCTTCATTATATCTTCCGGGAAATTCAACTGCTTTTCATTAATAATGTTATCCTGGCGGGACGCAGCCTTCTCCGGAGGTATAACCAGAGGTATCAAAGTAACCGAACGATGCCCCTGCCCGTCGTCCACCACCACACTGTCACACGGTGGCATTAAAGCGCGGGTATTTTGCCCAGACATCCTGCCGGGAATTAACAAAAAGGCAACCGACAAGAATGAGGCGATTTCTCTGGAAATAGTGTATAGTAGAGACCTTGCGTGCATCATAACGCAAATATAGTTTAGTTGCGTAAATAATAAAAATACCTTTTAACGTGCGGGCCGATATCTGGTATTTGATTCGGCCCGCACTATCAATCATTAGATTACGAACGATCCTTCGTATACATCTCCGGATGACAGGGTAAAGGTAATCGTCCAAATGCCGGAGTTACCACTGATTGGAAAGGCCGACGGTCCTGATCCTGGCACCGCATAAGAGTCTGTCTCGCCAGTGATAAGATTGCAAATATCCACATCAACCGACACCCCGGCGTTAGAAAGGCTCGCATAGATACAAGTATTGTCGGAATCATAGTAAGCACTGATGCTTACCACAGATGGGGAATGAGGGAACGTTGGAGGTGTCGAGGGCCTGTGTCGAATAAGAATTTCGTCATTGTCGCGGTAGCCATTCTTAATTGATTTTTCATTCGTAAAAGATGAAAGGCAAAGAATCGCCACGACGCTCAGAAGGAGCTTGATAATTGAATTGTTTTTCATAATGTGATTTGTTTGGTTTTCGTTTGCAATTATCGGCATTATTCCTAACAAAACCCAATTATCGGCATTACATTTTTACAAGATATTATCTTGATAATCAACTATTTATAGTTTACATAGCATTACTTACTCACTATTTCTTCAGTTTTTTGAGGCTTTTTTGGTAAATTTGAGCAAAGTGAACGTCATATGAGAATAAAACAAAACTGCCTTGTCTTTTTATTGTTCTTCTTTTGTTCTTGTTGCAATAATTATGAGAACAGGATTATCGAACAAGCGATAGCATATCTCGATAATAAACCGGACAGTTCGCTCATCCTTCTTGAGTCGATTAATCCATCATCTTTTTACCTCCATAAGGACAAGGCAAGGTATAATCTTTACCTGAGTGTTGCCCTGGACAAGAATCTATTTGAGATTCCTGATTCTGTCATTACTCCGGCAGTTAAGTTTTTCTCCAACCGGGGTTCAAAGGAAGAGCGAATGCTTGCTTTGTACCATTATGGCCTTTTTCAAAACAATAACTATGAGTATTCGAAGGCCATCGTTACGTTTGAGAAAGCAGCAGAATTAGCAAATTCTTTGAATGACACCCATTATTTGGGCCTCATATATAGGAATATGGCTAATTCCTTCAGCATGTCCAACAATATCCAATCAGCTATTCATTATAGAGAAAAGGAACTTCAGCACTTTAGTATTGACCCATCAGACTCTTTATTTCACTTATGTGCTCAGTATTCACTTGCCGTTGAGTACAACACTAATAAAGAATACCAAAAAGCACATGCCACCTTGGAAGAAATGAAAGATTCTCTGAACAGCTTAATCAAAGATTATCGTCATGCACTTATGGCTGATATTGAGCTTCGTTTGAACGATAATCCTAGAGCCTGCATCAATATGTACAAAAGGGTTCCAGAAGAGTATTGGAATATGTTTGACTATGGATGCTGCGGTATGGCTTATGAACTGATTGGGCAAACAGATTCCTCTGACCTTATGTATTCTGAAGGGTATAAAGCGTGCTATGATGAAGCAGACTCTGCGACGCTTGATTATTCTAAGTCAAGAGTCCTATTTGACAGGGGTGAATTTAAGAATGCCTATCTTCTTTTGTCGCATTCGACCAAGATACAGGATTCTTTGACTCGTGCAACTCTCAGCGAATCAGTTAGCTCGGCTCAAAGAGATTTCTTTATGTCTGAGGCAGCATTCCAAAAGCAAAGAGCACATTCCGCCAGAATTCGGATTTACTGTTTAATGGCTCTCTTCCTGTTGTTGATGGCTCTGGTCTACGCCAAGGTTACCAGAGTCAATAAGGAGAAAGACCACCGACTTAAAGAACTAATGGCACAACAAGCCATTTCCGAAAGGGACATTTATCGCTTACGTAATGACCGGCTAAGCCTTATATCCTCCTACTACAGTGAGAAAATTCGACGCATTGACAGATTGTCAAATGATTATTATATGTCTGACAGCGAACATCAGAAAGAGATTGTATTCAAACAGTTCAAGGACTCACTGAAAGAATTGAACAAACAAGATTTCTATGATTCTCTCGAAAAGGATCTCAACAAATATAATCATAGCATTGTTAGCCGATTGAGAGAACAAGTAACCTCAATCAGAGGAAGGAGTCTCAATATCACCATGCTATTCTTTGCGGGACTATCATATGAGACGATTGCAATAATAACGCAGTCTCCGTCTGTTAACAGCTTAAGGGTTCTGAAGAATCGGGTAAAGACATCTATCATGAAGTCTGCGGCCAAAGATGCCGATTTCTTTCTTGAAATGCTGGAAGTAAAAACGCCGGCAGGCAAGAACAAAACAAATGAAAAACAAAGTTGAAAACCATTTCTTGCCTGCTGACGTTGAACGACAAACGGGTCCAGCAAACTCTCCCATTCCTAGGTTCTGGCAAACCAAGACAAAAAGAGAATAAGCTGGGCCCGCGCTTACGCGCAGGCACCAGTGGCTTATTCGGTTTTGTCAAATAAAAAATGCCAGATTTAGGAAACCCGAATAAAGCTTAATAGTGCTTCGCAATATGTCTAAGGGCAAACGCCCTTTATGTAATCTTGTGTATTACATCGGCAAATATACGTATTAATCTGTATAAACACAACATTTGCGAAACGCATGAGATGGTCGATTCATGTATTTCGCGGCCCATTTCTGACTTTTTCCGTGCCAAATATGTAAGCGAAACACACGAAAGAGCACTTTCGTGTGTTTCACAGAAAGAACCCGAAAACCGGGACTATTTGTACTCGCTCACCAGAGGGCCGCGGAAGGAGTCGTTGGCGCGGTAGGCGGGGGCGTAGGTGGATTCGATGCTCACGACCGGGGCAGTGAAACTGCCGGCCTGGGTGACGAAGAAGGTTTCTTCGACGACGGTATTCTCTTCAGGGAAGATGTCGAAGTAGTACACCGTTTCGGCGGACTTCACGTGGCGGTAGCCCTGAGGGGTGTAGCCGAAGCGGCCGCTGTAGCGGTAGATGTTCCACCAGCCGTAGTGGCCGGAAAGCTGGTTCTCCGGGCGCAGGGAGCCTTCACGGGCTGCGGTGAGCTTGACGAAGCTGCGGTTCTCCTGGTTCCAGATCTTGTAGCTCGCGATTATCTTTTCGCCAACCGTAACGGTTTCGCCGGGCTGGATTTCAACGCGGTCACGGCCCTGCTCGGCAGCGCGGTAGAAGTGGCGCTCGATGGTGAAGCCGTTGCCGCTGGCCTGGATCTCCCTGAAGGGCTTGGTGAACTCTGCGCTGAGGGCAATCACGGAAGTGGCCAGCACATCGGAAGAGCCGCTCATGATAGCTGCCAGGGCTTCCACGAAGCCGGGATCCTCGCCCCACTTCTGGCTTTCCTTCTGGAGCATGAGCCAGATGCGGATGCCGTCGGCAATCTTCGGCCCATCAGTGCCTTCGAAGCCGGAAAGGAGGTTGCAGAGCATTGCGTGGGCGTAGGCTTCGCTTTCCAGGAGGCCTCTCCACGGCATCACGGCGTTGGGATAGTACCAGCCGCCGTCGCGGTGCTCAACTGCGTATTCCAGGAGCGAGACCACATCGGCCTTGAGGGATTTCTCCAGCTTGCTCTTCGCCGCAAGGGTTACGCCCCAGTCTTTCGCGAGGGCGATGCCGACCTTGCTTTCCACAAGGTTCTCCAGAGTGAGAACACGGCGTGCTTTCGCAAGGATCTGGCCCTTGAGACCGCGGTCGCCATTAGGAACGAGATAGTTCTTCGCATACTTCTTGAACTCCGCAATCACTTTCTTCTGCTCCTTGCTCTCTGCCTTGACTTCGAAGGGAACGCTTGCGTACAGGGAACGCACGTACATGTACTGAGCGTCGCTGAGGCCGCCGCGCCAGTAGTCGAAGGTATTGATGAAATGCTTGTCGTCCAGGTACTTCACGGAGGAAGTAACATCCGGCACGGAGACGCCGCGCGCGGCTGCGGAAGCGAAGCGCTCCAGCACCACAGCGGTGAGAACGGGCGAAGAGTTCATTCCCTCGAACCAGCCGAAGCCGCCGTCCGAGTTGCGGCATGACATGATCTTCTCCAGAATCTCCGACGTGCTCATCGAAGAGCCGCTGAAATCTGCGCCGATAGTAGCGGAAACAACCCGCACGTACCATGCTTCGGAAAGCGAGATAAGGTCGTTTCCGGAAGGATCCGCCTTGGTGGGAATCGCTTCCTTCACCATGTCAAGCAGGGAGACTTCCTTAACCTCGGCCTTGGAGCCGTCGGCATTGACGAACTGGCTGCGGAGGCTGCCGATAAGGGCATCCTTGGAGGCTCCGGAGTGATACACTGCGGAATGCGCCTCAACAAGCGTCTGCTCCGCCCTTTCCACGGGAACGCTCACGAAGAGGCCGTCGGAGAAGCCATCGGCAACGAAAACGAGCTTGAAGCCAAGGGCGTCTACATCGGCAGGAACCTCAACGTTGAAGCGGTGGTTCACCACGTCGCGCGGAGCAACTTCCATGGCAACGCGGGTTACTTTCAGGGGCTCCGCGGAGGTGTAATTATCGGCAGGATAAGTATAGAGGTACAGAGAGCCCTTCACCGGCTCGTCCGATATGCTGGAGATGGTGGACGACAGCACGTAACTGTCGCCGCCATAAAGCTTCGTGGGCTGAACAACGGCCACCTTCACGGGGATTGTTACAACGGTTTCCTTGCGCACAAAGGCGTTGTGCATCTTCTTGTCGTGGGCATACACCGCCACGTAGTAGGTGGACAGTTTGTCCGACGTGGTGAAGGTGAAGCTGAGGTTGCCGGATGCGTCGGAAACAAGATGGGGCTGGAAGGTGAGAGACGTGGAGAAGAGTTCGCGCAGGGACACATCCGCAGTCTCCCGGTCCGCCTCTTCCTCGCTCACGGATTCTTCATCGGCCGATGCCTTTTCTGCCATGGCGTACGGAGCTTCCATGACCATGGAGTCTGTCATATCCATGGCCTGGGCGTTTATTATCGAACCTCCGGCAGCAAAGGGTGAACGGGAGTGATAATACCTTATGGGCCTGTAGTAGTCCATGTCGGTAATGGCGCCGCACTGGTAGTTCACGTAAGGCGCATAGGCCATGAATACGGGCGGAACAAGCACATCCCAGCTATTGGGCTGGATTGTGTCGATGCTCTTGTCGTACACTGCGGCAAGGGCCTCTACGCCGGCCTGAGTGCGCAGCTTGAAGGTGTATTCCGTACCGGGACGTGTCATATCCTTGAAGGAGGTGAATTCCAGCGGCATGGAAAGGCGGTCGTACTTGCGGGCGTAATCCTCAGTGAGGCAATACTGCTTGCCATCCTTGAAGAAGAACGTCTGCATTGCCACAGCGTCCGGATAGGCGCTCTTGTAAGACATCGCGACATGCTCCAGAGAGCCCTTGGCAATCTTCACTGCCTTGGTTTCCAGCAGTTCATAGTCCTTGCCGAAGATGGACGCAACCGCCCACAAATCGCCGTCCGACGAGCCCAGACGGAAGTCGATCTTTTCGCTTCCCTCCAGCTCCGTCTTTCCGGGCAGGATGATGTAGCTGATGCCTTCCGGAAGCGTTTTGCTATCCTTATCCAGCTTGAGGAAACGGTAATCGTTCTTCGCAGTATATCCCTTCGCCGTAGCCTGGAACTTGAGCATATAAAGCCCCTGTTTCAGAGAGGAGATATCGGCCGATGCAGCCTTGCCCGAATCCGCCTTGCCGGTGAGGAGGGTATCGCCCTTTTCATTCACGAGTGCCCAGTCCAGTTCCATGGGGACTGTATTTCCGCCGCTGTTCTTTGCCGATGCGGTGAAGTTCACAACGTTGTCCTCCACGATACAGCGGGAGCTGTAATATGTGCGCCGATAGGTGTAACGCCCCACCTGGCTGCCTTCTCCGGACAGTTCGAAGGTTCCGTCCGCGGCATTGCCGATGGACGATGAGATGGAGAAGCTGCTGCTCACATAACGTCCGGTGCTGAAGGACTGGGTTTCTCCGGTTGCATCCAGCACGGTAACCTCTACATTATAATATCCGGAATCGTTGGCCTTGAAACTGAAGTCGAATTTGCCATCGGCCTCCATCGCGGGATTGAGCCTCTTGACAACATTGCCGTAACGGCTCACCGCCACGGAAAGGGTGGCGCCGGTGAGCGGATGGCCGGAATAGCTGGCCACCTTGCCGGAAACGGGGATTTCCTCACCCGTCATAAAGAGTTCGTTACGTTTGTCGAAAGAGAGGGTGAAAGTGGGGAGTTGGAACTCGTCCACGCGGAAGTATTCGCTTCCAAGACCGTCATCCTTGCCGGAGTATACGGCAATGTGGAACATGCCGCCCTTGCGGTCCGTGGGAAGGGCGAACTCGCCTGACACGGAGCCGAACGAATTGGTCTTGAGTTTAAGACTGTTAATCTCCTTATATTCCGCATCGTAAAGTTTCACGGTAACGCTCTTGCCGGAGACCACGGAGAGTTTCTCCTCGATGCTTCCCTTGAACACGATGGCCTTGAAGTGCATCGTATCGCCGGGGCGGTATGCACCTTGGTCCCTGTAGATGTTCACCTTCATCCCGCGGTCGTCGTCATCGGCAGAATCCTCGCTGTAGGGCTCCGGTTTTTCGTCGTAACTGAGCGAAATAGGCATGCTGCGCATCGCAACGCCATCGGCATCAAATGCTTCAGCGATGAGGTCGTAATATGCGCGGGGGTTATTCTTGATCGTGCGGCTTATCTTGGCGGGAAGAGGAGTGAATACGTCGGAGAGTTTGAGAGTTTCCGTAGCGACCACTTTGCCGCCCTTTTTCAGGATGAGCGTTGCCCTGGAAACTGGCTTACCGCTCTTATAATCGGCCACATATATCTTCTGGCCGTCGGCATCCCAGCGAAGGGCGGCCGACAGGCGGAACTGTTCGTAAGAGAATGTATCTTCTACAGTTTTTGAAGCGCTGGCCTTCACATTGTACGAGCCGTCCTCGAAGGCGGGAAGTGCCACTTCCACGGAGTCGATGACATAGAAGCTCTTCACGGGATTCTTCACCTCGGTGGTGTACAGGGCCGTTTTTCCGGATTCCAGGCTAATCTCGAGGGTTGCCTTTTCAACGTTTCGGAAATAAACCCTGGCCTTTCCCTGGCCGGCCTTCACCTCGATGCTCTTGCCCTCAAGGGTTTTGATGAGACTCTCCGCATAGGTGCAGTTCTCTGCCACTTTTGCCTCGTCGCCCCTGAATTTCGCGCGGTCCTTCTCGAAAGCCTTTGCCTTGTCGCGGAGAGCAATATAGGCCGATGCGGGAGTGTCCTTTTTCTCCAGCAGCTCGCCGAATTCCATCCTCAGGAGGGCCTCCCGGGAGAACAGTGCCACCGCCTTGCCATCATAATCCTGGGCATGCTTCTCCAGTTTGGACTTTGACTCTTTCTCGTCCGGATGCCTGTACGCCAGGACGAACTCCAGGTACGGCGCGAGCGGATAGCTGCCGTTCAGGCGGCTCTTCAGCTCTTTCACCACCTTATCGTCTTCAGGGGAGCGGAAATTCACTTTCCGGTCTCCGAATATCTCCCACATCACGTATTCCGCATCGTCCTTGATGAAATACCGCAGCGACTCGGAAAGCACGCCGTCGTTCCACAGGGCGGGGTTGCGCTTGGCGCCAATCTGGCCGAACTTGTCTTTCACATAATCCCACAGCTGGTCCGTCGTGAGATATTCGTAGCGGGCCATGCGCTTGTACTCCAGGAAGGGTTCGCCGAAGGAGCGGATCTCCACCTTCAGCGCGGCGTACAGGCTGTCGCGCTGCTTCCAGTTTCGCTGGAGCGACACTTCCACGAACTTGGTGGCCGCATCGTAAAAGTCCACCATCAGATGCTCCTCGACGGCTTTCTGCTTGATTTCCGTGAGGATATTGCACTGGGTTACGGGCTGGTCGGCTTCCTCCGCCAGAGCGTATCGGTTCCACAATTGTTTAAGCTGATGTCCGTCATCGGAAGGAACGGGCTGAAAAGCGAACTGACCTAATGCGATAAGGCCTGCGACGATTAACGAGGTGAGCATGGCTATAGCGTTTTATTATTATGCGTTCAAATATCTTGCCGAAAAACTGGGCAGAGCCTCCGCCACCACGAAGGTGCTTCCGCCGATGTACACCGGCCGGCTCTCCCCCGCAAGCGCAAGTGCATGCTGCACGGCGTCCTTCACGGAAGGGATCACTACGGAATCCGGCATCTGGCAGCGCTCCGCGATTGCCTCCGCAGGGAGCGCCCTGGCCGTATTGGGGGTGGTGAAAATCCAGCTGGCTTGGCGTGGCATAAGGGGTATGATGGCATCCAGGTCCTTATCGGCCATTATACCATATATAATAATGGGGTGGCCCATGGCTTCGAGCTTTCGGAAATTGCTCTGCAGGGCCTGCGCATTATGGCCGATGTCCGCAATCACCGGCGGGCTCTCCCGAAGCAGCTCCCACCGCCCGTGGAAATGCATCCTGGCGGCCGTGTGCACGATACCGTCCACCACTCGCTCCGTATCCCCCAGCGCCGGAAACTTTGGCTTCAGCAGCTCGATTGCCGCCAAAACCGTCCGCAGATTATCCCTCTGCGGCTCCGCCTGAAGATCCATTTGCAAGAGAATTTGAGATTTCTCGACTTCGCTCGAAATGACAGAGGGGGGACAATAGACATCGCATAATCCTTCTGCTATTGACTCAAACACGGGCCGCGTTTCGGCGTTCCACTCCCCCACCAACGCCGGCACTCCCCGCTTGAAAATCCCCGCCTTTTCCGCGGCGATTTCCGCCAGGGTGTTTCCCAGCAATGCGCAATGGTCCAGGCCTATGGTGGTAACGATGGCAAGCTCCGGGGTTATGATGTTCGTGCTGTCCAGGCGGCCGCCAAGGCCAACCTCAACAACCGCAACATCCACCTTTGAGTCGGCGAACCACTTGAAGGCCATGCCGGTAGTTATCTCGAAGAACGAGAGATTGTGCTCCTCGAAATAGGGTTTCCATCGGCACAGGAAATCATACACCCACTCCCGGGGCACCATTTCCCCGCCGATGCGCATCCGCTCCCGGAAATCCAGTATATGCGGCGAAGTGTACAGGCCCACCTTATACCCGCAGGCATCAAACGCACTGGCAAGCATATTCGCCACCGACCCCTTCCCGTTCGTCCCCGCCACATGCACACTCTTGAACTTGCGCGACGGGTTGCCCATCGCCTCGTCAAAAGCGAGCATGCCCTCCAGCCCGGGTTTGTACGCCTGACTGAAGGGCACGTTCTGCACCGACGGAAACCTCGTGAAGATCTCCTGTAACAGGGAGTTGTATGAGGCTGAATCGGTCATTGAAACGTAAAAACCCGAACCATTCGTCGGAGTCGGACAAAACTTTTCGACGGCATTTTTTAGCCTAGAAAAGTTTTAGTCCGCGGAGACAGGTTCGGGTTTTTAAAAATTAGCTCTGTGCGATCTGTGCCTGGGCGGCTGCCAGACGTGCGATAGGCACGCGGAACGGCGAGCAGGACACATAGTCGATGCCGATGGTGTTGAAGAACTCGATGGACTTGGGATCGCCACCGTGTTCGCCGCAGATACCGCACTGCAGTTCCTTGCGATGGGAACGTCCTTTCTCCACGCCGATCTTCACCAGCTGGCCCACGGCCTTGGTGTCGATGGTCTGGAACGGATCTGCATCCAGGATCTTGTTGCCAAGATAGTCGCCCATGAAGGTGCCGATATCGTCACGGCTGAAGCCGAAGGTCATCTGGGTGAGGTCGTTCGTGCCGAAGCTGAAGAACTGGGCCTCGCGAGCCATACGGTCTGCGGTGAGGGCTGCACGGGGGATTTCGATCATCGTACCGAACTGGTAGTCGATGAGGGCGCCCTGCTGTGCCTGGACCTCTGCCTTGATCTTCTCGCAGATTGCCTTCTGGAAGCTGAGCTCACGTGCACTGATGGTGACGGGGATCATGATTTCCGGATGCGGGTGCAGGCCTTCCTTCTGGAGTTCTGCGGTTGCGGTGAAGATTGCACGGTACTGGGTTTCCGCAATCAGAGGGAAGGAAACGTGCAGACGTACGCCGCGGTGACCCATCATGGGGTTAACCTCGTGCAGGCTTTCGCCACGCTTCTCCACTTCCTTCACGCTGATGCCAAGATCCTTTGCAAGCTCTTTCTTCTTCTCCTCGCCCTGAGGCACGAACTCGTGCAGAGGGGGATCCAGAAGACGGAACACGACGGGCTTGCCGTCCATCACGCGAAGAGTCTCCTTAACTGCAGCCTTCATGAAGGGCTCCAGTTCTGCGAGTGCGCTCTTGCGCTCCTCGTCGGTGTCGCAGAGGATCATCTTGCGGAGTTTGGACAGAGGGAGTTCGGAATTCCTGCCGTAGAACATGTGCTCGATACGGAAGAGGCCGATACCCTGGGCGCCGAACTTCAGTGCGCGGGCTGCATCCTCCGGAGTATCTGCATTGGTGCGGATGCCGAGTTTGCGGAACTTGTCGCACATGCCCATGAATTTGGCAAACAGAGGATTCTCGCTGGCGTCCATGGTCTCGATGGCACCTTCGTACACAAGGCCCTTGGCGCCGTTAAGGCTCAGCCACTCGCCCTCCTTGAAGGACTTGTCGATGCCGGCGAACTTAACGGTCTTGTCCTTGAAGTTGATCTTCAGGGCGTCGCAGCCCACGATGCAGCACTTGCCCCAGCCACGGGCCACGAGGGCTGCGTGGGAGGTCATGCCGCCGCGCTCTGTGAGGATACCCACGGAGGCGTGCATTCCGTCGATGTCTTCAGGGGAAGTTTCCTCACGGACGAGGATGCACTTCTTGCCTGCCTTTGCATATTCGATTGCATCTTCGGAAGTGAAGACGATCTGGCCCACGGCGCCGCCCGGAGATGCGGGCAGACCCTGTGCGAGCACAGCGGCCTTCTTTTCGGAAGCGGGATCCAGGATGGGGTGAAGAACCTCGTCCAGCTGGGCGGGGCTTACCCTCATGACGGCGGTCTTGTCGTCGATGAGGCCTTCATCCACCATATCCACCGCCATCTGCAGGGCGGCCAGGCCGGTGCGCTTGCCGATACGGCACTGCAGCATCCACAGCTTGCCTTCCTGGATGGTGAACTCGATGTCCTGCATGTCCTTGAAGTGGTCTTCCAGGTGTTTGCGGATATCGTCCAGCTCTTTATAAACCTCCGGCATTGCCTTCTCCAGAGATGCCAGGTTCTTGTTCTTCTCGCTCTTGGTGGCCTCGTTCAGGGGGTTCGGGGTGCGGATACCTGCAACCACGTCTTCACCCTGGGCGTTGATGAGCCATTCTCCGTAGAACTTGTTGTCGCCATTGGCAGGGTTACGGGAGAATGCCACACCGGTGGCGGAAG
>JAEEGG010013575.1_pt1 | contig 17405 bp, 15 predicted proteins | sample 9134161 | NCBI WGS metagenome assembly JAEEGG01 (sample SAMN16246543, study PRJNA631951) | gut metagenome | biome: gut microbiome; feature: rumen; material: CR-attached | host: Bos | place: Iran: Karaj | collected 2018-10 | reverse complement strand
CGGTTATATAGGCTTTGGTCGGCCTGCAGGGACTGCATTGGAGTTTGTTTTTAATATAACACACTGTTAGAAGTATATGGATAAGACCTACAGCCAAATAGTATCCCTCATCTGGAGCATTGCGGATGACATTCTGCGTGACGTTTTCCTTCGCGGCCAATACCGTGATGTCATTCTCCCAATGGTCGTATTGCGCCGTCTAGATGCTCTGCTCGAGCCTACCAAGGAAGCCGTCGAGGAGGAACTCCAGGAACAGCGGGATGCGGGTCTCGACATCATCGACGAGGATGCCCTGAAGGATATCACCGGCTTGTCCTACTTCAACACCAGCAAGTGGACGCTTTCACGCCTGAAGTCACATGCCACCGACGATAACAAGATCCTGCTCGACAACTTCAACGAGTACCTCGCCGGCTTCAGCGACAACGTGAAAGACGTGCTGAAGAACTTCGAGTACTACGCCAAGGCCGAGAAACTGGCCAACAACGACCGCCTGCTCTCGATGATTGAGCGCATTACCGATCCCCGCATCAACCTCACCGACAAGCCCGCTAGCGACCCTGACGGCCTGCCTCTGCCGCCATTGACCAATCACGGCATGGGAACGGTGTTTGAGGAACTGCTGCGCCGCTTCAACGAGGAGAACAACGAGGAGGCTGGTGAGCACTTCACGCCCCGTGATGCGATTTCGCTATTGGCCCACCTGGTGTTTGAGCCCGTTGGCGACAACCTGCCTAAGGTCATCTCCATCTACGACCCTGCCGAGGGCAGCGGCGGCATGCTGAGCGAGAGCCGCGAGTTCCTGCTCAAGCGTGGCATTAATACCAGTGCCATTCAGCTGTTCGGTACCGAGATCAACCCCGAGACCTATGCCATCTGCAAGAGCGACCTGATCATTAAGGGCGTTGACCCCGGCGGCATGCATTTGGGCAACACCATCACCGAGAATCATTTTGCCGGACAAAGCTTCGGCTACATGATCACGAACCCGCCTTATGGCAAGTCCTGGAAAGAGGATCAAAAGAAGCTCTATCACGACAAGGCGTTGATAGACCACCGCTATGAGCTGCAGCTGCCCAATTTCGCAGGTGAGGTGGAAACGGTCGATGCCACGCCAGCCTCAAGCGACGGCCAGCTGCTTTTCATGCTCGAGATGATCGACAAGATGAAACCGCTGGAATACCAGCCTCAGGGCAGCCGCATCGCCTCAATCCACAACGGTTCGTCGCTCTTTACCGGCGACGCGGGCAGCGGTGCCAGCAGCATCCGCCGCCACGTCATCGAGAATGACCTGGTCGAGGCCATCATCCAGTTGCCCAACAATATCTTCTACAACACGGGCATCACGACCTTCGTGTGGCTGCTCACCAACAACAAGGCTGCCAATCGCTGTGGCAAGGTGCAGCTAATAGACGCTTCACAGGCGTTTGAGAAACTGCGCAAAAACCAGGGCCAGCGCAACTGCACCATCACCCCCAAGGACATTAAAGACATCACGGGTACCTATATCGACTTCATCGAGCGTGAGGCAGACGAGGACGTGCGTGTCACCTCCAAGATATTTGACAACGACGACTTCCGCTACCACAGCGTGACGGTAGAGCGCCCGATGCGACTGCGCTGCCAGTTCAATGACGAGGCCATCGACAACCTCTTGTTCGACGGTAGCCAGTTCGATGTGTCAACGTGGCTCTACGGCAAGTATGGCGAGCAGGTGTTTGACGGCCTTGAGGCTCACCGCACCGCTATCAAGGAGGCGCTGCAAGACCAGGACATCAAGCTCACCGACAAGAAACTGGACGCCCTCATCGCCAAGAAGAAATGGCTCGAGCGCCAGCAGCTACGTGAAGCTGCCGTGCTCTTGCACCAAGCCATCGGCAACGAGGTCTATATGGACTATAACGTCTTCTTTGTGAAAATCAAGGAGACCGCCAGGGAGTTAAAGAAAGCGGGCCAACTCGACTTGGGCGCCACCCAGTTGCAGACCATTGCCCGTGCCATGAGCACGCCCGATCCGGCAGCCGCCCCCGTCATCGACAAGGAGATCAAGGCCAATGCCAAGGATTTGACCAAGTTCATGATGACCTACGACATCAATGAGGACCAACCGGCCCACTATGGCTACTACCTCACCGAGCGGGGCACTTACATCACCTATGAGAGTGACAGCGCCCTGCGCGACACCGAGAAGATTCCCGTCAAGGAGGACATCCTAACGTTCTTCAAACGTGAGGTCGTCCCCTATGTGCCTGACGCCTGGATCAACCTGCCCGCCACCAAGATAGGCTGCGAAATCTCCTTCAACAAGTATTTCTACCGTCCCGTGCCCCTGCGCTCGCTTGAAGAGAACACCGCCGACATCCTGGCCCTCGAGAAAGAGTCGGCAGGAGCCATTCAGTCACTGCTAAATATTCTGGAACAATGAGCAACGACAATAAAATTATACAGCAAAACAATAACGGCTTGCCTACTGGGCTTGTCCGAGATGTGCGTTCAATCATCGAGAAAGGCCGCGAGGCCGCTTATAGTGCCGTCAATAATGCAATGGTCGAGACCTACTGGAGAATCGGCCAGCGCATCGTTGAGGAAGAGCAGCACGGGCAGCAGCGCGCCGAATATGGCAAGCAGTTGATTGAGAGTCTGGCTCAACAATTGACGCATGACTATGGGAAGGGCTTTTCTCCCAGGTACTTAAGGGCTTTCAGACGTTTTTATCAACTCGTTCCCTCTATCGAGATTTGGAAATCGCGATTTCCAAATTTGACTTGGACACATATTTTCCGCACTCTGAGAATCGAAGACGAGACGGCTGCCCGATGGTATCTTATCACCGCTTCTCAAGAGATGTGGAGTGTGCGCACCCTCGACCGTAACATCAGCACGCAATATTTTGAGCGCCATTTTCAGCAGCCGCAACTGCCCATGCATGAAGAACAGCCCGATAAACTGGAGTTGTTGAAGAACCCTGTCGTTGCCGAGTTCCTTGGATTTAAACAAGACTACAGTTTCTCGGAACAGGAACTCGAGAGCGCCATCATCAGCCACCTGCAGGATTTCCTCATGGAGATGGGACGTGGTTTCGCCTTCATGGGTCGCCAGCAACTTGTGCGCACCGACACCCAGGACTATTTCATCGACCTGGTCTTCTACAACGTGGTGCTCAAGTGCTATGTCCTTATTGACCTGAAGGTAGGTACCATTACTCATCAAGACGTGGGGCAGATGGATATGTACGTCCGCATGTACGACGAACTCAAGCGCACCGAGGGCGATAACCCCACCATCGGCATCGTGCTTTGTTCCGAGACCAGCAAAGATATCGCCCGCTATTCCATTCTGAAGGGTAACGAGCAACTCTTTGCCGCCAAATATCTGCCCATCCTGCCCACCCAGGAGGAACTTGGCCGTGAGATTGAAAAACAGAAGCAGCTATTCCTGTTGCAACATCAAGACGAGAACAACTAAACCAGATACCGCTATGAAAAAGTCAATCTTCCTGCTCATCATCAGCATCGTGGCACTCTGCATCCCGATGCAAGCCCAGCACCTCAAGTTTATGGAAATCCCTTTGACGGGCACCATCACCCAGTTCCAAAGTAAATTGCAGGCAAAGGGCGTGAAATATGACAAAGAAACAAGCAATTTATTTCCAGCTGGTACTCGAGTCTTTGATGGTGTTTTTGCTGGTGAAAAGGCTAAAATTTATGTCTATTATGACCCTTCATCCAAAACTGTTTATCGTGCAAAAGCCGTTGTGACTTGTGAAACAGCTTCGATATGTGAAAGCAAGTATCAAGAGTTCAAATCTCTGCTATCAACAAAGTACAACTGTTTTGAACAAGTTAGTGAGCAGGATGGACATGAATGCAATACCTATGTGATAGCTAAAGACAATCCTACGAGTATGGATGATATTATTGGAGGCATCACTTTATATGTTTCTACGTCGGATTTTATATATCCTATAGAGCAATACCTTCATATCGACTACAATGACTATCAGAATAGTCTAAAGAGTGAAGAAGGCAAGATGAAAGACCTGTAATCGCAATGTCAACCTACGATACATACAAGGATAGCGGCATCTCGTGGCTTGGGCAAATCCCCAGCCATTGGGACGTGAAACGAGCTAAAGTCCTTTTCAACAAAGAGAATAGGCCCGTTCTACCTAATGATGAAGTGGTTACTTGTTTTCGTGATGGGCAGGTAACATTGAGGAAGAATCGAAGAACGGAAGGGTTCACTGAATCACTAAAGGAAATCGGTTATCAAGGAATCAGAAAAGGAGATCTTGTAATTCATCAGATGGATGCATTCGCAGGAGCAACCGGTGTTTCTGATTCAAACGGTAAAGGAACCCCTGTTTATCATGTATGTACCCCTAAAACGGACTATGTGAACAATTACTACTATGCGCACATTGTTCGCAGAATGGGTTTAAACGGCTATATCCAATCACTCTATAGGGGCATTCGTGAACGTTCGTCTGATTTTAGATTTGATGTTTTTGGACGGCAGTTCCTTCCTGTGCCGCCATTGGCGGAGCAGGAGGCGATTGTGGCATATCTTGACAGCGCAACGGCTGAGATTGACAAGGCGATAGCCAGTCAGCAGCGCATGGTGGAACTGCTGCAAGAGCGTAAGCAAATCATCATCAACCAAGCCGTCACCCAGGGACTCAACACCGACGCCCCCATGAAACCCACCAACATAGACTGGCTCCCCCAAATCCCCGCCCACTGGGATGTAAAGATGTTTAAACATCTTTATCGAACTCGTACTGGTATCACATTTACTAAGGCCCAGCTTGAGGATAAAGGAGAGAGGGTCATTAGTTATGGCCAAATTCACTCTAAGCTCAATTGGTATTCATCTGTCAATCCCGAATTAATCCGATATATCCCTGAGTCACTAACGTGTGGTTGTGATGGTGCATTGGCTTACAAAGGTGACTTCCTTTTTGCTGACACATCAGAGGATTTTGAAGGATGTGGAAACTGTATATATGTTGATACAGAAGAGCCTATTTACGCAGGTTATCATACCATCTTGGCAAAGAAAAACAATGAGGAACATGGTGAGTACCTTGCTTTCCTCTTTGCATCAACAAATTGGCGCGGTCAAGTGAGATCTGCTGTTAATGGCGTGAAGGTATACAGCATTACACAAACGATATTGAACAATACTTCTGTCATCCTACCTCCAGTTAATGAACAGAAGCAAATTGCCGACTATATTCAGTCGGCAATAAAGCCTATTGACGCAGAAATCACTCGCTGTCAGCAAAAGATTGCGTTGCTGACCGAGCGCAAACAGATTCTTATCAACGATGTAGTAACCGGCAAAATCAAAATTATATAATTATGGCAAATAGTGTAGATTTAAAGTTCGTTTCAGAACTATTCGACGGACGTTACTTTTTGGTACCAGCATATCAAAGGGGGTATCGATGGGAAGCTAAACAAGTGGAATCATTGCTGATGGACTTATACTCTTTTTATATAACATCTGGCAAAACTGATTTCTGTTGTTTACAACCAATTATTGTGCAAAAAGTAACTGATCAAAGTACAATAGATGATGTACAGAACAATTGCAATATAATAGTTGATAACTCTCTGGATCATAATACCGAATTAACGGGGTCAGTAAATAGCATCATGAATGGTTCATTCACAAATGCAAGGCATACATTGTGGGAAGTAGTCGATGGCCAACAACGACTTACAACACTCTATATCTTGTATAGTTATTTGCTGTCTATCAAGTTCCCAGGGAATTTAAAAATGTTTGCCCAGTTCAACAAAAAAGCAATGTATTCCCTTTATTATGAAAGTCGCCCCAACTCATATAATTTCATCAAACAAATTGGTCCAAATAGTCAACCAATAGACATTGACGAAACTTATATGAAAGAGGCTTATGATGCGATAGATAAATGGATACTTAACAAATCCGGCAGAATTCCATTATTTGCAGGAAAAACTCCTCAAAATATTATTGACGGTCTTTTCGACTTGCTTAATGGTAATCAGACCAGCCAATCAGTTAAAGTGATTTGGTATGAAATAGACCCCCAAAACAAGAATATCATTAAGGAGTTCTTGGACGCAAATACAGGAAAAATCGGATTGACGGATAGCGAACTTGTGAAAGCATTGTTTTTACAAGACAGAGGCAATTCCATCAGTGTTGACCAAATAGCTCTGGAATGGGAGCATATAGAAAACATGCTTAATCAGAGCAGTTTTTGGTCTTTCTTATCTAAAAAGGAGGATACTGAACAACACGAAAGAATCACCTTGCTGCTGGATATCATGTATGAATTGAATGCAAGTAATCCCACAATCAAAGAAGACAATTATCTATTTGATTATTACTATACAGAAGTGTTCTCACAAATACCTCCTGCAACTAATGTTGCTGATGTGCAAAAATTCGTTGAAGACGAATGGCAAAAAATTGTTGTGTGTGCCAGAACCCTTGAAGACTGGTATAACAACCCCGCCGTTTATAATTATGTTGGTTTTCTGACGCAATTTGACACAAAGATATGGGACATTTACAAGATTTTCAATGAACCTAAAATCGTCACATACGATGACTTCGTGAAAAGACTAAAAACTGAAGCAAAGAAAAAAGTAAAATGCACTCTTGACCCGAAGACAGGCCTTATTACCAACAAATATGGTGAACCTGTAATCAAGAGAATTCTTCTGTTTGCTAATGTCAATCAGCTAAACAACCAATTCATCAATAGTGGACATATTTGCAGTCAGATTTACAAGTTCCCATTTGACGTTTTTCTGAGCCAGAAATGGAATGTGGAGCATATTGACTCTCAGACAGCGAATGACATGAAAGATAATTCTGACAAAAGAGTATGGATTGATACGGCAGAGAAATCATTCCCTGATTTATTGAAGGACACAGACTACCTCAGCGTTAAGAATTCCAATGACTTGGATGAAACAATCTCTTTTATTCAAAGATGGTTAGGTGAGGATTCTGAGGATAAACATTCTATAGGTAATCTTGCTCTGCTGGATGCTAAAACTAATGTTTCTTATGGTAATGCACTCTTTGTTCAGAAAAGGGCAGTGATTGCAGCTAAGGTTAAAGATGGACAATTTGTCCCACTATGCACTCAATGGGCATTTAATAAGCATTATACCCAGAATACTGTACCCGACTTAACTAGATGGACAAAAACGGACAAGGAGAATTACAATCGTTTCATCTTAAAAAATATTCAGTAATATGGCAAGCCAACATTTATATAGTTTTCAAGAACTTATGACCCAAGGTGTTCTTGACCCAAATAATAATTATCAACAGGTTTCTCTATTGCGAGTGCCTCGCATCCAACGTTCTTATGCTCAAGGTCGTGAATCGGAATCAGACATTAGGGAAAAGTTTCTTGGCGATATATTTTCATCTTTAAATAGTGGAACTCCACTCGAGATGAGTTTTGTCTATGGCTCATTCGATAATGGTGTATTTGACGTTCTTGATGGGCAACAACGTTTGACAACACTTTTTCTGGTACATTGGTACATTCTGATGGTGGAAGGACAACCCTATAATTGGCTTGGGCACTTTGCATATCAAACCAGAAAGACATCAACAGATTTCATTGAGAAACTTATGTCAGACACATTTGATTTCTCTAAAGAAAAGCCAAGTCAGAATATAAAAGACAAAAAATGGTTTGTATTGTCATTTAAGCAAGACTCAACAATAATGTCGATGCTGAACATGCTTGATGCTATTCATGAAAAATATAGTGTAAAGAGTAAACCGTTGGCTTCTAATCTGAATCTGCTGAATTTTTATTTGATTCCTCTTGACCAATATGGCTTGACCGAGGACCTTTATATAAAAATGAACGCACGAGGATTGCGCCTGAACCCATTTGATGATTTCAAGGCAGATATTGTTAACTATCTAAGGAATAACTCAAATCTCTATGCATCGAAGTCCCTTCCTATCGGAAGCAGAATAAACAGAATGGTGCCTTATCATTTGTGTTTTTCTACAAATCTTGATAACAGTTGGATAGATTTGTTCTGGAAGTTAGACAAGAAGAACTATGATAAATTGTTTTTCCGCTTCTTCTATCGTTATATGTCGAGTAAATATATCACAGACATCCAGCCGTTAATGGTCTATGATAACATGAAGGATGACCTTGACTATCTGTTTTTTGCTGAAGTATCAGAAGCGCAGATTGACCGATATAAAGGATTTAAGTTGTATGAAAAGTATTTGAATCCAAGTTTTATTGTGAATATTGAGAAAATACTGGATATTTTGAAGGGTCACTATCAATCAGATATTAAACCGCAACTTACTTCACCATGGGGGGACAATGGGTTTATGTTTGATGAACCTGGTCCTCAGAATTTCAATAGAAAGTCTCAGGCCATTTTCACAGCAGTCATCGAGTACTTGGAACGTTGCGCTCCGCATAGTTTCAATTCGCAAGATTTCGGTCGATGGATGAGAGTCGTTTGGAATATTGTCGAAAACTCAAATATTGATGGTCTGAGCCCTCAGATGGGTGTAATGCGAAGACTTGTTGACATGTTGAATCACGGTATTGTGGGAAATGTATATGCAGGGTTGTCGACTTATTCATCCACAAATATGAGTGCTGCTGCAACCGAGGAAGTTGAGAAGGCAAAACTCATACAACGTCCAGGCACTTCTTGGGAAGGATATCTTATTACGGCAGAGAATAATATGTTCCTAAAAGGCATGGTTGGCTTTTTCTGTGATAATTACTCTCCCAGTTTTACCGAGTCAGAGTTCGATGCGCGGTACAGAATAGTAAGTCAGATGTTTGACAAAGATGGAATAACAAATCGTTTCAGAATAAATCATCTGCTGATTCGTGCATTGTTGAGCTGCCATGACGATTGGTATAACGCCAATGGTATGAAGGATTTACGTTTCACTGAACAAGTAGAAAAAGACACATTCCTCAAGAACATGATCCGCCAGAAATCCTCCATATGGCAGTTGTTCAATAAAATTCTCTCTGGCGCATCATCAATAACTATTGATGATGTTGAGAATCGATTGTATTATAAAGTCCTTCTTAGTTCCTGCAATGCAAGTGCATTGCCTAATAAGGGAAACACTTCAAAGCCTAGTCAGGCTGCTTTTAAGAAGGCATATAAAAAACTACTGTCAGACAGAAAACTGTTTGAATGGATAAGCGATATAGAGACAGAGCAGAAAAAGTACTTCAAAATATATTATGCTTATTTCCACATCTGGGCTACTATTCCTGGTGCGCAATATGCAAGAGTGATGCTTGACACTAATCGAGATGGACTCATTGATAATCTTTGGAAACTTCAAAAGTTCAACTATGAGGATAATAATCAAAAGCAAGTATTTGATCAATATGGCTTGCATTTTGGTTTTGATGTTGCGCTAAGCAAAACGCATAATAGTAGAGAAATTCTAGTTGTATTTCAGTGGAATAATACTTTATCGGTTGGCGTAAAGTTCAATGATCCTGCTGATTATAACCATCTATCATTAACATTTGGGACAACGAAAGTAATCAACGATAATTATCTTGAGGTTCTATCAAGAAATTATAATTCTCTAACTTGGAATGATCTGAATCGTGATATAAATAATGTCCAGTCAAAGATTTGATTATGGAGAGCAGCAAGACGAATGAACAGGCATTTGAGGCGTTAATAGAACGCGCCCTGGTGGGCAGCACCCGCGAGGAGCGTGAGGCCGTCGGTATGACCGATGTCGATGCCCAGCAGCCTGAAATGGGCAAATACTATTGGGGCCAACCCAAAGATCTTGACAAGAAACTGGCACTCGACCTGCGGCGCTTGTGGTCATTCCTCGAAGCGACCCAGGCCGACGAGTTGGCCAAGCACAAGGGCAGCAAGGATGTGCGTAAGGCCGTTCAGGAAGAGCTGTCCCGCCAGATTACGGCCAAGGGCGTGATTGACGTGCTAAGGAAAAAACTCGAGGTCGATAACATCGAGCTGACGCTGTTCTATCCCAAGCCCTCGGCTGCCGACAGCGAATTGTCGCACCAGAAGTGGGTCTCCAACCAGTTCTCGCTCACTCGGCAGGCAACGTTCTCGCAGGCCAACCCTGGGCTTGAACTCGACTTGCTGCTGGCGGTCAACGGCATTCCGCTGTTCACGTTCGAACTGAAGAACCCGTGGACGCACCAGACGGCGCGGTATGACGGGCAGAAACAGTATTGCAGTGCCGAGCGAGACCCCAAGGAGACCTTGCTGCAGTTCGGCCGCTGCCTGGCCCATTTTGCCGTGGACAAGAACGAGATCTTCTTTACGACGCGACTTGCGCGTGAAAAGACCTACTTCATGCCCTTCAACAAAGGACTGCCCGATGGACAGGGCGCAGGCAACCCCGTCAACGAGAATGGCGGCTACCAGACCGCCTACTTGTGGGAGCAAGTGCTGCAGCCCGAGATGCTCGCCGACATCATCCAGAACTATGTGTTGTTTGATTACGGCGAGGCCAAGACGCAGAAGAAGGTGCCGCACGTCATGAAGAATGCCAAGCGGCTCATCTTCCCGCGCTATCACCAGCTGGACGTGGTGAACTGCCTTGTGGCCGACGTGGCACACTGTGGCATCGGCAAGCGCTACCTCATCGAGCATTCTGCCGGCTCGGGCAAGAGCAACTCGCTCACCTGGCTCGCCTTCAAGCTCATCAAGACGTGTGCCGACACGATGGACGCTGTACGGGCCCGCTCGCTCGACAGCCCTATCGTCGATACCGTTGTGGTCGTGACCGACCGCCGCCTGCTGGACCGCCAGATTACCGACAATATTGGCGCCTTTGCCCATAGCAAGAAGATATTCGCCCATGCCGACACTTCCAAGGAACTCAAGGAGGCCATCGAGCAGGGCAAGCGCATCGTCATCACCACAATCCAGAAATTCCCCTACATCTGCCACTCTATCAACGACGTGAGCGACAAGAACTTTGCCATCGTCATCGATGAGGCCCACTCGTCGCAGAGTGGCATCGCTGCTGATGCTGTGAACATCGCTATGGAGAAGGCCGAGGGCTATGGCCATGGAGAACTAGATACCGACGAGCTGATCGCCAAACTGATTGAAGACCGCAAGATGAGCAGCAACTGCTCATACTTCGCCTTTACCGCCACGCCCAAGCGTGAGACGCTGGAGCGCTTCGGCGTTCAGGATGCCGAGGGCAAGTTCCATCCGTTCCATCTCTACTCGATGAAACAGGCCATCGAGGAGGGCTTTATCCTGGATGTGCTAAAGAACTATACCACTTACAAGAGCTACTATGAGCTGGCCAAGTCCATCGAGGAGAATCCCGAGTTTGACAAGACCAAGGCTCAGAAGCTGCTGCGCAAGGTAGTCGAGCGTCATCCGCGCACCATCGCCGAGAAAGCCGAAACGATGTTGGGGCACTTCGATGCCAACGTGTTCCGCACTCACAAACTCAAGGGCAAAGCCAAGGCCCTGGTGGTGACCAAGGACATCGAATGCGCCATCCGCTACTTCTTCGCGCTGCGCAAGCTGATGGAAGAAGCCAAGATACCGTACAAGATCCTCATTGCCTTCTCGGGCGAGAAGACCGTGGACGGCATCAATTATACCGAAGCCGGCATCAACGGCTTCTCGGAGACCGAAACCGCCGAACGCTTCAACAGCGATGAATACCGCCTGCTGGTGGTTGCCAACAAGTACCTGACCGGCTTTGACCAGCCCAAGCTGACGGCCATGTATATCGACAAGCCGCTGGCAGGTGTGCTCGCCGTCCAGGCGCTGTCGCGCCTGAACCGCTCGGCTCCTGACCTGAACAAGATGAGTGATGACCTATTCGTCCTTGATTTCTTCAACACGGTTGACCAGATAAAGGACGCATTCGACCCGTTCTACACGGCGACCACACTGGCTGCGCCCACCGATGTCAATGTTCTTCACGACCTGCGCAACACCCTGCTGGAGGCAGGCGTAATGGACGAGGAGGAAATTGAGGAGTTCATGGAACTGTACATCAGCGGCGTGGAAGCCGACCAGTGGGCACACCTTATCGATGCCGCAGTGCATCGCTTTAAGGATGAAATCGAATGGGAGGAGGAAGACCGTATCGACTTCAAGATGAAGGCCAAGCAGTTCACCCGCATCTACTCGCGTGTGGCAGCCATCCTCGACTACTCCATGCCCAAATGGGAGAAGCTCTTCTGGTACCTGCACTTCCTCATCCCCGAGCTGACGGTGAAGATTCCGGGGCGCGATAACCTCAACGAGTTGATTGAGGCGGTGAACCTGAACACCTACGGCCTGCGTCGCACCTCGCTCAATACGCCCATTGGCCTTGACAGCGGCGAGACTGTTATCGACCCGCTGAAACCGACCATGGTCAACGCAGGCGCCCAGGACGAGGAAGACGAGCTCGATAACATCATCAAGGAGTTCAACGACCGCTGGTTCAAGGGATGGGAAGCTACCCCCGAAGACCAGAAGACCAAGCTCGTCAGCATCGCCAAGGCCGTGATCGCGGATGCCGATTACCAAGACCTGATACTCGGCAACCCCGACAAAGATGCCGTCGAGCAGATCATGACGCAGATTATAGACCGAGTCGTGCGCCAGAAGCGCAAATCCGACAACTCCCTCTACCGCCAGTACCAGCAGAACGAGGCCTTCAAGACCAACTTCCGCACCCTCATCACCCGCATGATAGAAACCGCATAGAAACCTGAAAAAGAATAACGATATGGAACTAACATCACAAGAATTAGCCGAATTGTATGCTCAAATTGAGAGTAAATCAGACGATGAGATAGAGCGTCTTATTAATAATCAATCTGAAAAATTAGACGGATTATTAAATGGTGGTGGATGGCTCAGAAGTGTGTTTAAAAATCAATCAGCAAATTCGATTATTGAGATTTGCAAGGAATCTGTAAAAGAATTCAGCGCTGATATAAAGGAGATTCTTAAGAACAACCCCAAAACAACAAATTACGCTCTCAACGTGATTCAGTTGTTGGTGCCTGCAATAGCACAACAGTATTCAGGAATTCCCGCAATGGCCATCGTCGGCTCTATCACCTTATTATGCCGCCAAGGCCTGGAAAACTTCATTAAGTAATAGAATAAAGAATTCATACTCGTTATGGGGAAAAACAAAAAATCTTACAAGGGGTGGTTTTCCAAATTTAGCGATGGTTGTTCAGTTTTTGTATTAACTTTAACATGTGTTGTAGAGATACTCTTCTTTTTAGAATATTTTGTTTTTCCAGACAGCGAGATTCTTCATGATTTTCATGGCTTATCCGATTCTTATTTTAAGTATTTCAACTGGGCAAGCTATTTAATTGATATTCTTAATCCACTGACATGGTATGAGATGTTGAAAGATGTTATCTGCAGGATATTTGGATTTGACCTATATTCAAAGACTTCTTTTAAAATATCCATTACTTTGTTTTTGTTGTCATTGTCATACGTATGGATATTAAATGTAATTGAAGCCGCAAATGATGCTTCAAATACATGTAAAAAAAACAATGAACAACACTTCCCGGCAAGTGAAAAAGATGATAAGCAAGGTCAAAGCTCCAACAAAGTGATGAAAACCAAGGCCAATAAACCATTCATCGGTTTGGTCATTAAACTACAATTTCTGGCGGCACTCATTTCCTTAGTATTACTGCTTTTGAATGGTTTCTTGGGTAATCTCATATTCAGCTTTTCTTTGATTAATAAATCTATTATCTTCTTTTGGCTCTTATTCGGTATGAGTTGTCTTATGACATGCGTTATATGCCGAATTCACGGATTCAAGAAAAATATTATCTCGATTTTGGCTGCTCTAATCCTTCCTGTTGCCACAAATTATATAATCTTCAGTTTTTTCTAACAGTTTTGGACAAGCGTTTTTGCAATAAAAGTAGGGATAATTCTCACAAATAAATAGTGCATGAAATAACAATATGTATATAATAACATAAAAAGAGAACAACTTAGTGCGCATAGAATATCTGAATAGAGTATTTAATTTACTATGTTATCAGCTTAAATCAATTGGTGAGCTGTTTGGATGGAATTATCAGACGGCAAGCGTTTATATCTGCATCCACCTTTGGCCGTTGTTATGTGTGGTTATGGCTCTTGTGATGTTAGCATTTGCTATATCCACATCAAATCCATTGTGGATCATAGTTTGTGTAATTTATACACTCTTCAACATCTTTGGCTATTGGGCTATCATCAAACACTATTATCCAGGTACATTTGACAAGATTTTTATCCACTGTTATTCAGACCTTATGACTATCGCTAAAGAATGGAACACCACTTATGCGATAGTGAATCTTGTTGTCTATGTTCTAGCGTTTACTCTTATTATGGCCTTTGATGTGTGTTTGATTTTGCTGATGCTTTGAGGGCTAATCCTAAAACATTGATTTGCCTCCTTTAGTCTTTTTCAATGAGGCCGAGTTCATGGAGGCAGCCTTCGCGGTTTAGAAGGAAGCCGTAGAGGTCTCGATAGACGCTGCAGTCGCGATATTGCGTGGGCACCAGTTGGCCGTCCTTGATTTCGTGGATGGAAGCGTTTGGATAAGAAAGAATTACGGGCGAGTGGGTGGCAATGATGATTTGGGCTCCTTTCTTAACCACATCTTTGATCCATAACAGGAACTGCAGCTGGTTTTGGAAGGAGAGCGCCGCCTCGGGTTCGTCAAAGATGTATATGCCACGACCTGACAGGCGATTTGTAATTAACGCCATAAACCCTTCCCCATGCGATAGATGATGAAGGCTCTTTCCTCCATATGCCTTCAACATCTTGGGCTCAATTCTGGCCAACCTCTCAATCTCTGAGTTTACGTTGTAGAAACTCTCTGCCCTGAAGAAATACGTGTCACGATAACTCAGGCTTGCTTGGGATGCAATCAGTGCGTCATATAGTGACGAATGGGTCTCTTCGGTATGGAAGTTGAAGTGACGGGAACCACCTTCGGGATTGATGCGCAACAAGACGGCAATTGCTTCGAGTAACGTCGATTTCCCTGATCCGTTGCCTCCAACGATATAGGTCACCGACTTCTCAAATCTAAACTCAGTGAAGTCTCTAATCACTGGAATGGAGAATGGGTATATGCTGATATCCCATTCCCCTTCTCGTCTCCTGATTCGTCTCAAATAGATATTCTCTTTCATGACCAAATGACATTTTTGCCGCAAAGATAACGTGCTCCAATGCCACATTTCGGCACACCAAAACTAAATACATTTAATCACTTGTATTGGGTGTGACTTTCCCTAAGAATACTTGACAGATTTGAGAGCGATTAACTAAGTTGGTTTACACTAATTTTATCGTTCGCCTAAACTGGGTTGACAGTTCAGTGATTACATCATTTGATCGGTTTATGGTTTTCATTCGCCATTTTACTTCATTTTATCTAACAGATATTCATATTCGGTTCCTACAAGTTTTTCAGGTTCGTATAGCTTGTAGTACTCCATAACGTGAAAATTGATTTCTTCTGGATACTTCTGCAAATACTTATAACACACCTGTTTGAAGAGTTCCAGCATTTGATCATTGCCAAGGAAATCAAGCATATAATCCAATAACAAGGCAACTTCCTTCTCGGAAGCGTCCCTACCACAGATATCATCTACTTGCGGTTTATATGCAAAGACCGCTTGCCTTTCGATTTGTTTATACTGCTCCGCTAATGCATAAATAGCATCAAAATTGTCTGCTTTGTTGGTTTCGTCCATCATTTCTGTAAAAAAGTTTTGATTACAAAATTACAATATGATTCTAAACAATTAGTAGAAAGCCAAGAGAAATCATATTCAATTCACTCTGAAAGTGAGAAACGCACTCCTCGGCCCATAGAACCCCTATCTGTGTGAAATAAGAAAATTGGGGGTCCGGCGGGTCTTGTTCCCTTATCCATATACTGAAACGTGAAAAACGCTGCTGGGGAGACCTGGGAGCCTTATTCATGAGGGAGATAGCCGCCTAACTAATGCTGAAATTGAAAAAATGGGGTTGAGAAGCCCCATTACTCTTATCTCTGAAATAACGAAAATGGGGATTATTTAGCCTGGTCCCCTTAACAATGTACAACTATGTTATATCAATTACTTCAGTCCATGTTCTCGACGGTTTTTCCGGGGACAGCGGACAGTGTGCAACGGGAGGATAAACGCACTATCCTTCCGGTTACTCATGAAAAACGTGTGAATAGTGCGACTTCAGTGGATTCTATCGCTGAAGATATCAAGAGACTAGAGGAAGCCTTTTCAAATGGGCAACCTTTAGAGAGTGGACAGGAGATAAATGTGACTCTCCAGAAACTACTCAGAATCGTGCCCAGAAATAGACCCAGAAAGGATGCATACAAACATTTACAGAGGGTTTTGAAGGATGAAATGGGCGTGATCTTAACCATTAAAAGCAGAAAAGATGGCAAAAAAAAAGATTAAGAAGATTTGGCTGATGGGAAAAATCAGAGAACTATTGTATGATGCCCCAGAGGATTTTGAATGGAGCGTAAACCATGAACTCAAGAAAATCGCCAATGGAAAGGATCTCAGTGGTTTTAAGGTGACTGTTGATGAGCCGAACAATAAAGTAAAGTTCTGGTGGCCGATAATCCTTAAAGAGTTTGAGGATGATAGTGAAAGCCTTCCTCAACCTTTGATGTGGCTGATCTTGGGACAGGGAAGGCCTTCATTGGGATTGAATGTACCTAATTTCCCCGGCTTCTTATTCTACTTCTATATCCCAGACATCATTCAGGATTACAAGAGACTAGCCAGACAGAACCATGCTTCGAGAATAAAGGGTATGGTATTATCCCATTCTAACACAAGAGGGATGGAGATGGAACTACAATTTTAATTTTTACCCATGAATAACAAAAGAAAGTATCAACACAATGCCATAGTAGAAGAAAGAATGTTTGCTATGGACATTGAATCGCTAAAGCAGTATGATGATCAGTTCAAGAAAGCTTATGAGACAGGAGAAAAGTATGAATTCACCATCAAGCTTAGCGATATCATTGAAATCTGCCCTCGTCACAAACAGGAACGTGAGCAGTACAGAAGATTTATCAGGTTCTTAAAATCAAAAAATATAACAATGAACCTGGTGAGCAGAAAGAAGGGTCATAAGGATCTTTCTGACAACAAATTAAAACTTAAAGACAATGGGAAAAGTATCAATTAAGAAGGAAACGGAAATGATAACAAATTATACACCTTCGAAGGACACGGAAGAACATGTGGGATTTATCTATATGAGAAGCATTATCATAGATGGAGTGAAGTTCATTTATATTGGCGAGTCAACTGATATGCTTACAAGAAATTACCACT
>JAEEGG010013574.1_pt1 | contig 17406 bp, 14 predicted proteins | sample 9134161 | NCBI WGS metagenome assembly JAEEGG01 (sample SAMN16246543, study PRJNA631951) | gut metagenome | biome: gut microbiome; feature: rumen; material: CR-attached | host: Bos | place: Iran: Karaj | collected 2018-10 | reverse complement strand
GGCTTCCCGTCGCCTGGGCAATCATCTCCTCGGCCTTGTCGGTCCAGCTCAGACGGCCGTCCTTGTTCAGTTCGTCGCGGGTGTACTCACCGGTGGCCTGGGCCAGCAGTTTCAGCGACTGCACGGCAGGACCGGTCTTGTCGCTCTTCTTCATCGTACCGATGCTGGCACTGATGGCCTTGTCCACGTCGGCATCATACAGTTTGGCACAGCCGTTGCCGATGACACTCACCTTGAAAATGGCCAGATTATCCACCTTGACGGTATTGCCGTTCAGGGTCTGTTCACGCACGCACTTCACGAAGTCGCGCAGGATACCCTCGATGGTTCCCTCCGAGAACGGGGTGTTGTGCTCAGCCATATGAACGGCCATGGCGTGGATGTTCAGTGTCTGCTTGTACGACACTCGGGGGTAGTACTTGCCGAAGCTCGGACTCGTCTCGTTTCTGTTTTTTGAAAGATACAGTTCAATCATGTCTTGTTTAGTTTTTGTGTTGTGTAAATAATTTTATGTTCGCAATGCTTCTCGAGATGCAATGCAAAGATACAACAAAAAAGACCTTTTTCCAAGCTTTTTCAGGTGGCAGGATTACTTCGCAGAACAAGCGTAAAAATGATGTCACTTATGGTAACATTTTTCATGGAAAAGATGCGGTTTTTACGCGATTTTTTCGTACCTTTGTACTTAGTAACAAGTAATCATCAAGTCCAATGTTCAAAGATCAAAATTCAATGTTCAAAGTACAAAGTTATGGTCGTATGGAGCTGGCACAGCTCTATTTCCCCAACATCTGCGGTCGCGCCGCCTGGCGCAAGTTAAAGGAATACATGTCGGAGGATCCCTCGTTGCGTCCGCTGCTCAATGGCAGGCACCGCACGTTCCTGCCCATCGAGGTCGACCGCATCTGCACCGCCATCGGCTACCCGTAAACGCAGGCCACTTATTGCAAAATAAGAGCCACTTATCGCGCGACAAGTGGCTCTTATTTTCCATTAAGCGGCAGTTATTTCATGTTCATTGTTATATACGCTTTGCTAATTTTGACGGTTCGCGCCTGGAGTCCCAAATGTCAGCGATTCTAATAGTATCAGAACCATCAACGTAATAATACAATAATTTGAGTGAACCTACAAGATGAAAATACCGGTAGACATGTTTCTTGTTGCGGAGCAAAGGTTCTCTTAAACCTGCTTTAGGGTGTTTCCTTATCAAATTGACAACATCGTTGGTACGCTGAACAAATCGGATGGCTGTGGTCTTCCCAAATTCATCAAGGCCATATAGCAATTTCTTGCGCCATTCGTTTTCGGCCTGCTTATTCCAAATTACTTTAGCCATGAATACTCTTCTTGCAATTCTGACATCAGCTGCTCATGGCTTTTATATTCGCCACGCTCGAATTGTGCCTCTCCTTCATCAATACGTGCTTGTAATTCCTCGTAAGTATATGGCACAACATCAGCATCGTGCTGATCCCATATAGCATCGTCTTCCGATCTCAGTTGACCAAGGAGTGCGACAAAGAGTTCTTCAATGCTTAGGTCGCGCTCTCTGGCAAAAGCCTTGGCACGCTTGTATTCTTCTGTTGGAATAGATATCGTTGTTGTCATAATAATAAGTTTTAACGCCGCAAAGATACGAACTTTATTTCATATTTCCAAATAATTCTCTGTTTTTTAGAAAACATCTCTCGTGTACGTACAGGAGGAACGAAAATGAAAAATGATACCTCACGTACGTACACGAGGGAGTTTCAGGTTTTTGGGGGTTGCTGTTTCGCATCCTGGGCCATCAGACGTGTCAGGGCTGCGATTTCCTCGGGCTTGCGGCGGACGGCCAGATAGCCCGACATGCCGTTGACGGTCATCTCCTCGAAGCCCAGGTCGGCAAAGGCGGCATCCACCTTGTCGGGATAGATCTTCGGTCCGACATTGTAGGATATGACCTGCAGTGCCATGGCGGTATCGACCAGTTCCCCTGACTCGTTCTCCGTCGGCTTGCGGAAATAGCGGAACACCAGCTGCTTCTCCAGGTTGGCCACGGCGAAGCGGCTGTTGCGGTCGTTCAGCCATTCTATCTCCACGTCCGAGAAATAGTACTGGTAGCCACCTTGCCAGAGGGCGTATGCCTGCGCGAAGATATTGTCGTGGTCGAACGGAAAGTCCCACGGCGAGAGGATGCTCTCCACCTTGAACGGCAGCCAGCGGCGCGTGCCCGTCGGATCGTTCAGGAACTTCGGGTGGTTACCCGTAGCACAAAACGACGCGATGTGCTTATGGTTCTCCATATAGCGCCCGTACGGAGGCCGGTAGCTGAAGATGGCCGTGGTGATGTCGGCCTTCAACGAGTTCATCTCACCCTTCGTCATCGAGTCGAGCTCCTCGCAGGCTATCAGCCCGTACTGCGTCATGGCCGTATAGGCGTCCTTGTCTGATTTCTTTACGTTCGAACGGGGATAGTAGTAGCGTCGCAACTGCGGAGGGAGCAGCAGTTTGAACCACGAGGTCTTATAGATGCCCTGACGGCCGATGAACACCAATACCGTCTGGTTGACGACATCCTCCGTCAGCCAGCCCGCAATCATCGCCACCAGCCACCGCTTCAGACAGTTGCAGAACGACTGCTGTTCACGCTCGCCGCCCTCCACCGTCACACCGGCGGCGAGGATGGCGATATGGTCCGCCTTGCCGTCCCATGGCGGCAGGTGTTCCAGATAGTCGCGGAACGGGTGGAAGTCCGGCGAGAAGTCCGACTCTATCTCCTGATGCAGGTGGCGCTCCGAGACATCCTTGATACGCTGCATCCGCCGCCATAGCTTGTTGAACTCGTAGTCGGTGAGTTCCTTCCAGGGCTCCAGTCCCCGTGGGATGTTGTCGGCGAACCAGCGTATCTCCATACGGCTGGTGATGACGTTGCGGCGCAGTTCGACATGCTTGATGAGATAGTCGTCAATCTCGTCGAGCGTCATGACTCGCTCCGCCCAGCTGGGTGTCCGTTCGCGCAGGCTCTCCGTACTCTTGTCCGCTCCGTCAATATCGGCAGACCTGAACGGCATGGCAGCGTCATCGTAGTACACGTCAGGGTCACGGATCAGCGGTACGGCCTTCGTCGCCCCCACACAGCTACGGTCCGCCTCACCGCCCGACAGCCGGGCATAGTAGTCGGCAGCCCAGTGCTGCACGCGACCGTAGTAGCGCACCTGTTTGTCGAGGCTGTAGCCGTCGTTCAGCTCGTACTTGCAGGCCACGTAGCATCCCCCACTGCCGTCCGCATAGCATAACAGCGTATGATTGTCCGCCGTAACAGCTTCCTGACGTGTGAGGTGGCGTATGTGCACTATGCCCACTCCCGTCAGCCAGCGGATATGTTTCCGCATCACGCCGCCACTGACCACACTCGCCATCACCGCGAGCGGCTGATACCCCGTCGGCCAGGCATCGCCTCTTATCAGTTCCACCACTTCGTCCAGCGCCATCTGCCGTGGCGCCTTGTCCTTTGCATGTTGTAATATTGATACGTCCATAAATAACAACTTTAATTCCGCCGGCAAAGATACGGAATAAAAATAAGAAGTACCCCCTGTATACATGGTATAACCAGAGGGTACAACCTATTGGAACATGGCCGGTATGTTATTCGAACAATTCCTTCAATTCGTCTTGAAAATCGGAAGTCTGTTGCTGACCGAAAGCTAAATAATAGTCTTTGTGCATATTACGGCGGTGCCAGAGGGCCTCGAACACCTTCCATTTCTCCTTGATGCCCAGCCGCTCCGCCATCGCGTCGGCTAGGAGTGCCGCCTGCGTCCGCGAGAGCAGGGGCTGGTAGTGCTCGTTTACGTAGCCGGCCTGTTGGGCTTTCCGCCAGAGGGCCATGGCCTCGTCGGTGGCAAGCTCGTCGGGCAGGCTCTTCGACATTTCAGAGCTATCTACTCCCCTCGCCTTTTGGAGAGGGGATGGGGGTGAGGCTATGTATTGTTTATCCACGTGCTGGGCACCAGGGGCAACATATACTACTTCAATACGGCTGCCAAAGTTCGTCAAGTCTGCCTGCCGCAGCCATTCAAGCAGACGATCCATAAAGCCTAAAGCTTCGTCGTCGGTAATGTTCATAATAATTCCTTTTTCTATAAGATTAAACAATAAAGTTGTTTCGAGAAAAAGGAGGACGTGGGTCGTTTGGTTGAAGTACTACTCTCACTGGCATCGTTTGCTACCCGGCCATATTAGAAATGTACCGCCAAAGCCCACGCCTCCGCAGAGGTGTGGACTGGCAGCAATTCTTTCCTAATAGTTCACGGGTAGCATTTCGTGAGAATTGTAGAAAAGCTGCGATTGTCTTGTCTCTTATGTCTAATCTGAGTGCAAAATTACTCGAAATCTTTCACACTCCCAAACTTTTTGCGATATTTCTATGGACTCATTGTTATTTCGTCGTTGTTATTTGATTATTTCACCTCTCACTTAACCACGACATATTTCTTTCCATTCTGGATATAGATGCCCTTCGTGGGCTTGTCCGTGAGACGGCGGCCCTGAAGGTCGTAGAGAGTACTGCCGGCAGGCGTTTCCTTAAGAGTCTCTTGTATGGAGTTGGGTCTCATAGTCCAAGTCACGTTCCACAAGTATTCTCCTGCGCTATTTGTACATTCTTGCACAAAAATACGACTTGGAATCCTTGAAGACTCCTTAGGAAAGAATTCACAAGCAAAAGGATTAACATGAATCGAGCCGACTCCTTCTCTCCAATCGCCTATACCGCTATAACCATTTTTAATTGCGGCGACATTATTATAAAGTCTATAAAACATCTGGTGGGGACGACGGCAATATTCGTCTTTATATCCTGCATCTCTGACAAATGTCTGATTATCGTATGATAGCTCAATTATTTCCTCGGGACGACTAAAATCGTAGAGAAGCTTTTCCTCTTCTGCTTCGGGTTCAACGAGAAACACACGACATCCTTCTTCCCTGACAGCACAATAGTAGTGTTGTTCTTCGTCACCAAAATAACCAGGGAACTGCAAGAATACCTTTTTATAAGTCTTGCCATTTATCTCCGTATCGCCACTCATGGTGAAAAAAACATCGTAACCGATAGGAGTTCCGTATATGCCCCAATCATCTCTGCAAGTCCAGACTTTTCCTTCTTCCACGAACGGAATATATTCATCATCTGATTCTTGCGCATTGGTACTCATGCTTCCCAAGAAGATGGCGGTCAATATTGCCATACTACGCAAGACTGTCTGTACACTGTTGCTGTAAAAAATGCGTTTCATAGTCATTAACTGTTAGTTGTCTTAATTATTTGCAAATATAACCATAATCGTTTAGAAAAGCAAGTGTTTAAACATATTTAACCATATTCTTCAGAAGAATCCTTTAATTCGTCCGTATTTCCAATGATGCACCATATTTCACTTCAAAGCTGTCGTTGATAGTAACACCATTTGTGCCATTAATTATTGTATTTCCTTTATTGACCTCAACAGGACCGTTGGGCTTATCAGTTGTTACGTTGCTACCAGCAAACGTTTGGCTGGAAAACACCTCATAATCGGTATTGACAGACTCATTTTGCAAGTAAACGGTATTGCCGCATCTGGCTATATACGGAACATAACCTTGTTTAGTAATACAGATACTATACTCATCAGTGAGATTTGAGTACGAAGCACTGTTGCCAGTTCTTACGTCATAGTAACTTGCTCCAATATCATTGGCACTTGCCACGCATATTTTACAATCGTCCACTCCCGTATTTATGGATAAAGACCCATTAGAGAAAGAGATAGAAACATTTGTAAATTTCTTTGGTCTCCTTGTGTATATGGGCATTTCTGGGTCACCAATCGGATTCAAGCCAAATAACAACCATCTAAATGTCCTGTAATATGTATAACAATAAGGTAATATATCAATTTTGGATTTTCTTACCATTTCTCCAAAGTTCTTATTCGATTCAGAAAAGATTTTCCTATATAGATATAAATCGACAAGTTCTGAATCTCCTATTTCAGTTGAATCATTACAGTACCATGCAGTCCTAGAACAACCGAAATAAGCAACAACTTCACTACTAGGATTTCTTACGAAGGCCTCACTTAAGCATTTCGTATTCTTGTCAAAACCATTTGTATTACATGCTGATGTAATAATAATGGTGTGATTTGAATTATTCAAGGTGTCTGCGTATGAAACAGTGTAACCAGAACCTTCTGTTTCCCAGCCAGAATAGTTCCCGTGTGAATCTATATTCACAAACGTATACCCTTTGGATAATTCTTTTTGTATGTTTCTGGGATTAAAGTCATAATTAGCACCCTCAAGAAAGTCTGTACCAGTATCATAAAATCTCACCCTGCTAACGCTGTCTGCATTTAAATAGCTGGCGAGGTAATGTATGTAGAGCCTTTCTGCTTTATAATGAGTGTCGCTTAAAATTGTGTCACCGCTTTCATACATGTCGTACATAAGTGGATCATTCATGAGTGCTTTACTATAATTATACCTACCTTCTAATTTATAACCTCCCATTAGAATATTGTTAGCCCAAGTCTGAATGTTAGGGTTAGACTCATAAGCTATAATTCTATTAATAAAAGCTTCTGCATCATCTATTGTACGTACCGGTGCTCTTGTTATCGCTATGTTGGATGATATGTCCACACTATCCAATAAATCACCTACCCGCCCATCATGATTAGGATCCCATTCCATTGTCCCAAAACATGCATAGAAATAATCAGTGGGACAATCATCAGCATATATTATACTATCACGGACTTCAATATGACACATTTGAGCTGGAACGACATTGACATCCCCACCCAATAGGGCATATTTGAAATTAGCATTATTATCATACAGGTTTTCAAGGGCTTTCTTTATTTTCATTTGTTGTGAGATGGATTCTGCATAAAGCGTATTGATTTCTTCAACGGTAAGAACAATGGTTCTCACTCCTTTTCGCGTCTTCCAGTCAGCCAACTTCTGAAATATCGGTTTCAAATTGTTATTTGTAATAATAGCATATTCATATTGTTGGCTTGTTCGCTGCTCTTGCCTATTTGACACCCTATAATCATCATATAGACTGATGTCTTCTGGGTTTATTATAAGGTCGTTGATAAGTGTTTCATCATTCTGGCGTATTTTGACATTCCTCGTTAAGGCGTTGGATTGAAGTGAAATATTGAATGTAAAATTCTGTTCCAGGTACAGAGTGTGATTAACATTGTCATATCTAAATGGACATATATCAAATGAGAGAATTTTATATCCATTAATATAGTGGGAACCTATGAAATTAACAAATGTCTGGGGATATGTAGCTTGCGTATACGAAACAATTGTATCTGCACTTTGTTCCACCGACGTGCCTGTTGGCACAATTTTGGGGCAAGGTGCAATGAAGATGTCATCCAATATCTTTTGTTCAGTTTTGGTATATGAGAAATCCAAGAGTTCCTCATCAGGGCCAATCAATAAATTGACACATACCTTCGGCAAGGCTGGACAAGAATGATTGTTTCCATATGAGTACAAGAATTTGAATGTAGAGATATGTGCAATATTATTCATGACAAGAATAGAAAAATCATTCTTGTCAAAACTGACACTTACGTTCTTAACCCTTTCGCCTGACATTTTCACACATAGCGAAAATAACAGGAATAACATCAATAGCTTTCTCATCTCTTTTCACTATTTATTTCGTAACATCATGTTCTTCGTATCAAATATCAGCCCACTTACTTTATTACCACTTTCTTTCCGTTTTGGATATAGATTCCCTTCGTGGGCTTGTCCGTTAGGCGGCGGCCCTGAAGGTCGTATATATGAACATCTTTGAGGGAATTATTTGTATAGTTTCTTCCATTTATAGATGTTTCAATTGGCATAGACATCCAATCCTCATTAAATATATACTCGCCATCTTTTATACACGAACGCACAGAAATAGCTTTACCAAACTTTCGCTCGTCGAAGAGGGAGTAGCAGAATTCAAAAGCAAAAGGGTTGCAAAAAACAGCACCGGCTCCACTAACCCAAAAACCAGTATCATTGACATAATCAACTTTATCGTCCAAATAATGACAAACCATATATTCTAATTGGCTAGGTAGAAAGTTACAACGACAATAGCCTCCTGTTCGAGCAAATGTATGGTCGTTAATATTGAGCAGAATAAGCTCTGCGGAATGGCTGAAGTCGTAGAGTAGCCTTTCCTCCGTGGCATTTTCCTCAATGATGTAAACACGGTCGTCTTCCTCCCTGACAGCGCAATAGTAGTGCTGTTTCTCGTCACCATAGTATTCCTTGAACTGACAGTAGACTTTCTTATATGTCTTGCCATTTATCTCCGTATCGCCACACATTGTGAAGATGCAATCTATACAATTACCAAGGGGATCCTCAAATGTTGCAGGAGAGTTCTCCAATGGATGCCAATAACCACAATACCATATCTTTCCTTCTTCCACGAATGGAACATATGACTCACTGCCTCCAGTTTGGGCATAAACCGTTGATATTCCAAAACAGCAAAACGCGAGTGTAGCCAAACCACGCCTGACCAATTTAAATGAATCTGAATAGTTTCTCATAAGTATCTATGTTTATTAATCGTTGGTAATAATATTAAATTCCGCTCCTAAATTAACTTCAAAGTCTTTAGTGATAGTGGTTCCCTGACTTGCTTTAACTGTAGTGCTCCCACTGTTGATGACAACAGGCCCTTGGACAATCTTATCTGTTATATCAGAACCAATAAGGGCATGCCCCGTCTCATAAATTTTAGTTCCAGAGAGAGTCAAGTTCTGTAGATAAGTGTTGGCACATGTTGTTGTATATGGAATGTAGTCTGGTTTAGTAATGCAGACATCAAAAACACCATCAATTCGACTGAATACAGCTACAGAGTCGGCAATATCCCTTGCAATATAATATTCAGTTGAGTCGTTTTGGTTAATGAAACAGATATCGAAACCACCTGTACCTGCGTTAACATAGATGCTATCATTAACAAACTGAATACTAACATTTTGAAACGACTTCGGTTTTGACAGATATACTGGCATTTCTGGATCCCCCATCAGATTAAGCCCCATCCAAACCTTTCTATTACTAGTATATGTATTATTTGAAGGCATGGCATCCGACATCTTTTCAGCTTTTACTGCAGTAAGAGCCTTTCCAATACGGTGATATCTATCAATAAATAACTTACTATAGGTTAAAGCATCAAATGTAGCCCCTGTCCCCAATGACGTATAATTATTTGAATACCAATTTTCGCGGGAAGTACCCAAGTAGGCCAAAATACCACTTTGAGGATTATTAATAAAATGCTGACTTAAACAATATAATGGAGGTATCCGACTTCTATAGTAATCAAAGGCATTAGTCAGGCATGCGGTTGTTGTTATTATAGAATAACCACTATTTTCCAACTCATTTGCTTTCTGCCAATCATAGAAACCATTATTTTCCATTTGCCATAGATATTCCAAACCATGTGTTATCACATCAACAAACGTGTATCCTTGGGCAAGTTGCTCCTGAAGATTTAACGAGTTGAAATCATAGGTTCCATCATGACTGATATCAGTATATGAATCATAAAAACGAACGCAATTTCCATTCCATGATGGGGCAATGTAATTATTATAAATCATTTGGCTCCATACTTGTGTGTCACTTTGTTCGTTTATATAATGAGGAGTCAAATTATTTATGCCAACAGTACCTAAGGAGCTCCCACACATCAATATGTTATCTACCCAGTTTATAGTATCTGGTACACTCTCATAATTGATGATTCTGTTGACAAAAACTTGAGCATCCTCAACAGTAGACACAGGTGCTCTTGAAACATTTAATATTGGTAACAAATTAACACTATCCTTAATTTCCCCATAATAGCCATTTCCACTACTGTCCCAATTCATAGTTTCTGGACAAGAATAATAAACGTCAGCGGGTGTAGTATCATGAGCATCGGAATCTATACCTATGAAGCATATACAAGTGGGTACTTTAAACGAATCACCGCCAAGTAAGACATAAGACAAACTATCAATATCGTTAAGAGCGCCTTTAATTTTCTCCATTGTAGTTGAACCACTATAATTCGATATCTCTTCGACTGTAAGAACCTTTGAACGTATGCCTTTCCGGCTTTTCCAATTGGCAAGTTGTTGAAAAATGCTTTTGAACTGATTGCAAGTAACGATTACATATTCAAATCCTGTTTGTCGTATCAGAGTGTTAGTTGACCTATTGTTCGTAGATAAATCCTGTTCACCTATATCTTCTGGATTAACTACCATTTGTCTTATTATATCTCTTACATATACACTGTTACCTTTTTTTGTTTGGGTGTCAGATGGGGTGTGACTTAAATGAATGTCTAAATCAATATGTTTTCTAAGATACAATTTCCTAGAAATTGCGTCATATTCAAAAGGACACACATGGAATGTTAAAATCCTATAGCCATAACATTCATTCATTCCAACGTACTCAACAGATTCATTGGGATATACGCCTTTTGAATAGGAAACCGCTTTTGGGACCTCATTTTTAGATGGCTGAACGTTTGTTGGAATTTCTTCTGGATTTTGAGCCATTGTGACATTTCTCTGGAATAAAATTTTTGAACCAGAGCAATCATGGCTGTCGTATTTATCAGTGCTATTAACCAGTACGTTGTATCCAATATATGGGAGGGCAGGCAGCAAGGTGTCCGATTTTAAGAAATAGTTGAGTCCATTCGATAACACATACATATTTCCAGCCTTATCTTGCTGTAACTTGAAATTATCCTCGCTAAAATCTAATGAGATATGCTTTATATTTTGTCCTATAGAAAACAAAGAGATATGCATTAAGAATGGTAACAAAAAAATAATCTTCCTCATGTTGTTTCTCTTTTGTTATTTATTAATTGCAAATTTAGAAAATAATTAAAACACATGTATTATCGTCAATGAATGTTTGCAAAATTAACAAATATTCTATTTCGAAATAACCATCCGCTTAGTATCAATCACCTGTCCATTGACAATCAGAGAGTAAAGAAACATGCCCTCGCCGAGTTCCCAACCATTGACGCTGACGCTGCTGTCTACTGATGAAATGGGCAGTTTCTTCAGCATCTTACCCGTCATATCGAAAATACAGATGGAGGCATCCTGCACATCATCAGCCAGCGAGAAACGAATGATGGTCTGTTCTTTAAAAGGGTTGGGATTATTCTGATAGAGAACGTTGCCTGTGGCAGTGGCATTGAAACCTGCGGATTCATTGCTAATGGAACGCGTCATTGCTTTTGATTCGCCCTTCACTGCATCTAATTCCTGTTTCAGTTCGTTGATGCTCTGCACCAGCAGCGGTATCATCTCCATGTAGTTGATGACCTTGCTGCCGTCTTCCCTAACATATACCAGGTCTGGGAATGTTTCTTCCAGTCGATCTGCATCAAGGGCATAGTGGGTTTTCTTATAAAATTGCTCTTCCATGACGTCTGGTTCTGGCTTCTTGGCTTCGGGAAGCGTGTCACCTTCGGGAGTGTCAATGAGTTCCAAATCCCTGAACATTTCAGGGCGTTCTTTCTGATAGGTCGTTACGTTGAGGCCCGAGAGGCTGGCTGTCAAGGAAACAGCCCTTGGTGACAGGCCGTTAGTTGTTGAACCAGACTCGCCGGCAGACTCGCCAAGCAGGGCTCCCTGAATGGTTGAACCTGTAGTAATGCTACCCGTTACCTTAACATTTCCATTGAAGAAACCAGCATAAATGCCAGAAGTTAAGGCACTGCCCATATCACCATATACTGTGCCATACACACCTGCACCTAAACTTGTATAACTCTGATTGGTAGCACCTACTACTCCTATCGTCTTATTTCCAAAAATAGCATAACCATTCAAACCAACACAAAGAGTAGCATTTGCAGTGTATGTTTTTACGCCTACTGCAGTACCTGCACCGGATGTGTTAAATGAGCCACCATAAAGGTTGCCGCTGAAATTTCCATAAGTCGACATAGTAATACCATTCAACTCACTTGTACTGCACGAAATATAATAGGAAGAATCGCCTGCACCATTGATGGATATGGGTGACAGTGCAGTGCTACTGGTTTGAATGGCAATCTTGCCGTCACTCTGAACCCTGAACTGAGCATTTGCAGAAAGAGCCAATGTGCATAGACTGAGTAATAATGTTTTTTTCATAATAATGTTTTTTTTAATTGTTGTTTTAGGAATGGTAGCAAGCACGTTTAGTTTGCTACCAGTAAGAGTTGTTTTACAGATTGATCCAGCCAGTAAACAGCCAATAGCCCATGACGAGCTCAATCTGATAGTCACCTGAGAGAGTAGAAGGAAGAACTATACTGGTTGTACCCGTAGGAATAACAACAGAGTAAACAACGACACCATCTTCATCCAACAAACGAAGTGTATAGCCGTCGCAAGGAGTATTAAAGATGAGAGAGTAATAATCCAGACTAATGCTTGGAATAGGAACAGAGCCCTTCTGCAGTCCATCATTGCCATTATTAGGGTCTTCATAACTAACCTGCAAAGGAATTTCAATAGGATCAGCGTAGACACTAACACAGGTTAATGACAGCATCGCCGTCAATAACGAAATAATCAAAAAATGTTTCTTGTTCATATCTTTTACGTTTAAAAAAATTGTTGACGCAAAGATACCACTTTAAGGAATATGCTACAAAGATTGTGCAGATTTAAAGTACATCAAAGTACACACAAAGATGGTTAATGACTGTTAACAGGAAGGGATAAAACGTCGATTCCATCGGGCTATAGGGATTCGAGAGACAAAAGTACATCAAAGTTCACGTTGATTCTTTTTTTTGCTTTGAATTTCGCTCAAGACCATAAAGGTTGTATCGAACAACCAGATTCTTACGGAGAGTTCTGGAAGTTGATTCGTTGAAGAGCTTCTTATTGATATCAGATTTTGCATTCGATGCTCTTTGCTTTGTAGTCCCCATCAAGATAGCTTGATCATCATTAGGGATGTCCAAAACTGTTAGAATACAAACTCGAATGTTTTGAGGGGTGTTGCATTGTTGACAAAGGTCTTTGTATAGAGCAGGGAAACTATTCCCAAAGACTTTTGATAACTCATCCCAGTATCGCTCTTTCACAGGTCCCATTCGCTTTTCGGCAAGAGTAAGGATTTGGGTCACTATCATCTCTTTCTTAAATGACTCCGAAAGTTCCATGTGTTTAGTAATGGCTGTATTCTTTTGGAATTCTTCTATCTTTTTATTCAATGCCTCGTTCGCTTCCAACAGCTGATTCTTTTCGACTTCGTAGTCTTGATTGATTTTTGATATGGTCTGTTGGGCATGGGCAAACTTATCCCTAAGATCACTACTCTCACCATGGGCTTGATCAAGTTCCTCCTGAATATTACTTATCACAGTCTGATGGGTCTTTTCCAACAATTGCAATTGGCAGAGGTTATCCTCGTATTCTTCAGTGGCATCAGCAAGTTCAGTCTTTAGCTTTTTAATTTTATTCTGATAATATCTATATCCGAGAAGCACGGCAATGATGACAAATCCGATGACTACAAGGACAATTATCAAACCAATGAAGAGTCTATATACCTTTACCTCGTTTTCATGCGCTTCCTTCTGTAGGCGGTTATAGTTATAAAGGGCTGTCATCCGAGCTATCTGGTCACGGTCTTTGAGAGCGATAGAAGAATCGTTGGCCGTGCAATATAATTTGGCGTATTTAGCGATGGAATCAGCCTGATGACGTTTGCTAAAAACACTCAACAAACCACGATACATAGGGTCTTGATCAACATAAGACATTCCTAATCGATAGATTTTACGATAGTAGTATTCAGCAGAGTCTAATTGATGAATGCCCTCGAAATACCGTGCTTTATAGTCGTAATACTGACGCTGTGAAGAAGGTAATTCATGGTTCTCATCGAACAAATCGGACTCAGCCTCAAATTGATCCATCAAGGTCTTGGCTTCCGCAAGTTTGTTGGATTGTTGAATATACAAATGTATTAATGACCTTGAAAAACGTAATGCTTCTTGTGAATAACCATTTTCCCTATATTGCTGAAGAACTGACTTTAAGATGATTTCTGCACTGTCGTTCTTATTCAATAATATATAGGCTCCAACTGACATTGCCTGATTGTAGAGACTCCATTTTATTTGCTTTGCACGCAAAGCATAATAGCTCGCTTTTTTCCGGGCTTCAATTTCGTTGGTTAGTAAGAGTTGGCTATGATAAAGAGTTGCCATCTGTGAATAGGCAGAACTTAGCGTATAGAAATCAAAGTCTTTAGCAGTTGTGTCAGCGCAGTCGAGGACATCCTGATAGCACTGGAGGGCCATGGGGGCTTCGCCGTGTTCGTGGTAGGCACGGCCCAGGAGGTAGTGGGCCAGCAGGCGGTCATTGGGAGTGCCGTGGTCGTCGAAGAAATCGACGTAGGGTTGTACGTCGGCAGCGGTGAAGGGCTGGTCGTTGCGGTTGCGCTGGTTGATGCTGTCCAGCTCAGTGCGCATACGGTTGCGCTCCGCCTCTGTGGTGCAGCAGGCGAACGCCAGAAGAACGGCTATGACGGTCAGCAGATGTTTCATGGTGCATCACTCGTTTCTTACCCTTTATTTTTTCGTCAGCCAGTAATAAAGGAAATAATCATAGATATAATATTTCCCATTACTATTTGTGACAATGTCTTTTTCCTGAAGGGCAGACAGACACCTTTGTACTGCACTGGCCGATGAAAGGTGGTATTTCTTGATAAACTCTCCACTCGTTGGCTGAACATCCTTACCGGCATGGGCCAAAGCGATGAGCAGTGCTTTTTGTTTGGCAGAGAGTCTTGCCAGTAAGTCCTGATAGGTGTCGTCTTTTTCTTCTATGGAATAGTTGATAGCGATATTAACCTCGTTGATACCACACGGACTATCATGTTCTGCCATAGCATAGATTTCATTACATATCTTTTGTATATACCAAGTGGTACCTTCAAATTTCTCATAGATATAGCTAATGGCTTCGTTCTCAATCTGCAACCCGCCCTGTTCAAAATGATTTCTGATAAAAGAAGTATATGAATCAAGAGGAATAGGTTTTAATGATAACATTGAAGAACTTTGATAGAATGGTCTGGCTGGTGACGAGAATATTTCGCCCATCATGTGACGCTTGGATCCGGAGAAAACGAACCTGGCATTATTACAATCTTGAATATAGGTTCGTAACAAGGCTTCAACATTCTGCTCTGGATAATCCATGATGGTTTGAAACTCATCAATGGCAACAATGCATGGCTTGTCTGCAGAACCCAGATATTGGAAAATCTCATCAAGAGACACTTTTGGCGACTGTATATCACCTACTTGAAGGTTCCAACTCGGTTGTCCTAAGGCATCAAGTGTAATACCAGTTCGTAGTGATCCTGCAATCTGTATAAAACGTTCCCAGGCTTTTCGCTCTTTCGATTTCAGAACGGAAAGAATCACCCTTCCCATTTCATAAATCAGTTCGGACAATGACTTTGTGGCATAGATATCCACAAGAAACAAGTAATAGTCTTTCTGCAGTTCCTGTTGGGCAAAGCAATGACGTATAAGACCTGTCTTACCCATTCTTCTTGGCGACATCAAGGCTACATGATTGCCATTCATCAGAAGGGATGTTAAGCGCTTGGTTTCTTCCACTCTGTCGCAGAAGTACTCAGGTCCGTTATAACCATAGGTCAGAAATGGATTCTTCATATTCTCATTACCATTATTGTTGTATTCTGGGTGCAAAGATAATAAGAATTCTTTAATTATACAAATCTGCGTAACGCTTTTTTGTATAATTGCATGATAAAAAGGCCAAGAAGTACTTTCGACGAAGTCAAAGGCTGACGCAGTCCGCCTCTGTGGTACAGCAGGCGAACGCCAGGAGAATGGCTATGACGGTCAACAGATTCCGCCAGTCCAGAAAGTTACTCAAAGACCTCTTCAATATCTTCTTCGACGGCATCACTGAGACCTGATTCGTCCATCACGCAAGGGTTATATCCGGGGGGCAGGTCAAAGACTGCACTCTCGTTATAGCCGAGCTGTTTGTCCTTGTAAACCTTTTGCATATAAAGAGCAAAAACGGGAAGAGCCATCGCTGCGCCCTGTCCCATCGACATGGATGAGAAATGGATATCACGATCGTCGCCACCAACCCATACTCCGCTGACCAACGTAGGAGTGAGTCCCATAAACCATGCGTCACTATTGTTGTTAGTGGTACCGGTCTTACCAGCCAGTTCGCCAGTGAATCCGTACTTATGGCGCAGGCGCCCGGCCGTACCGCCATCAACGACTGCCTTCAACATATAGATCATCTTGTTGGCACTCTCCTCGCTAATAACCTCGTTCATGCGGGGCTGGAACTGGGCAATGGTGTTACCCTCGCCGTCCTCGATGCTGGTTACGAACATGTGGGCGGCACGGATGCCGTGATTGACAAATGCCGTATAGGCACTGACCATTTCGCCGACAGTGATTTCGCACGGTCCCAGACACAATGCCATTGACGGATGAATCTCCGGATTGCGGATGCCATATTCATGGAGCAGCGAGACGAAGGCCTGCGGACTAAGTTTGCTCATCAGATAAGCCGAAATCCAGTTGTTCGACTGTTGCAGTCCCCATTTCAGCGTCACCATCTCTCCGTAACGTGCATGTCCGGAGTTGCGAGGCGTCCAGGGACGACCGGCCACCATATATGTCTGCTGGACGTTCGGTGCGAGGTCGCAGGGCGAGAATCCATTCTCCATGGCCAGTGAGTAGAGGAACGGCTTGATGGTTGAACCCACCTGTCGGCGACCCTCCATCGCCATGTCGTAAGCGAAATGCGAGAAGTCTGTTCCACCGACATACGCCTTTACATGGCCGTTCTGCGGGCAGATGCTCATGAATCCCGTGCGCAGGAACGACTTGTAGTAACGTATAGAGTCAATCGGCGTCATGATGGTATCAATCTCGCCGTGATAGGTGAAGATGCTCATCTCCGTCTTCGTCCTGAACGCCTGCATGATCTGCTCCTCGGTCGATCCTGCGGCCTTCATCAGGCGATAACGCTCACACTGGCGAACGGAACGCATCAGGATTTGGTTCACCTGCTCCTGCGAAAGATTGCCCGAATACGGTGCGTTCTTCTGACCGCGATTCTCCTTGTTGAATGCCGGCTGCAGATACTTGACCACATGTTCCTGCACAGCCTGCTCGGCATACGCCTGCATCCTGGAATCAATGGTGGTATGCACTTTCAAACCATCGGTATAGATATTATACGGGTCGCCATTTTTCTTGTAGTTCTTGTTACACCAGCCATA
>JAEEGG010013573.1_pt1 | contig 17407 bp, 18 predicted proteins | sample 9134161 | NCBI WGS metagenome assembly JAEEGG01 (sample SAMN16246543, study PRJNA631951) | gut metagenome | biome: gut microbiome; feature: rumen; material: CR-attached | host: Bos | place: Iran: Karaj | collected 2018-10 | reverse complement strand
CTTTCGCCCTTTGCATCCTTACAGAAACTCTCAGCCAGCGCCTTATCTTTCTCCGTGAGCTGAGCATACTTTTTCTCCTTTAAATCACCGCCCCAAGCGATGAAACCATCCTCTCCCAGAGAGGACACGAAACAATTCATTTCATCTTTATTGCAGCCAATGAGGATATCAATATCCTTGGCCGCGCCATTGGCGTAAGCGTTGTGCGGCTCCGAAGGCAGAACAATTCCGTCTCTTTCCGGGGCAATGCCCATGGAGAACTTGTCTCCTGCCACTTTCACAAGCGTCTCGGCATCGACCTTCAGCAAATCGGCTACGGTTTTGCAGCCTAATTCATCCATGATTGCATTGGTGCAGCTGATTGCCTGCTCCGGAGACTTGGTCATGGCAGGCGAACCGCTCTCGGCAATAACCCTTTTGATATACGGATGGGAACCCTCAATCAGCGGAAGCAGCGTCACGCTTCCGCCGCCGGCGGATTCGCCGAAGATCGTCACGTTATCGGGATCGCCGCCAAAGCCGGCAATGTTCTCATGAATCCATTTCAATGCCTGCTTCTGATCCAGAAGTCCAAGGTTCTGCGCGTCCGGATACTCCTTTCCGTCAGGCAGGTGGGAAAGATGCAGGAAGCCTAATGCGCCGAGCCTGTATGCGATGGAAATGCCAATGACATCCGGATTCTCTTTCACGAAATTCAACAAACTATACCCCGGTTCGTAAGTTGCGCCAATCTCGAAACCGCCGCCGTGAATCCACACCATGACCGGCTTCTTTTCGACACGCATGGATGCGCCAGCGTCCTCCGCTTTCCAGATATTCAGATACAGGCAGTCCTCACCCTGAACGGAAGCGGTTTCGACAGGCCTCTGGCATGCGGTTTTCCCGTTGGTATAGGCCTCGTATACGCCGTCGTCCGCTGCATAGTCCACCGGCGCTTTCCAGCGAAGTTCCCCAACGGGCTGCTTGCCGACAAACGGAATGCCCCTGTACTCAATGATATCCTCCACTTTCCTGCCGACGAAGGTGCCATTGACGCACTTTACCGCCAACGACTTGTCATAGTTGCCGTCTGTGATCTTTTTATTTTCGCGGTACAAAGCTTTCAGTTCCTCATTCCTTTGACGCATCGCCGTGACGTACTCTTCCATCGACAAGGGAAGTGTCATCGGATCAATAATTTTTTTGCTTGTCATTTCCCTTCCTTGCGTTAATGGGTTGTCGTCGGTGACCGGCTCGTTCTCGCCGTACAGAGCCGTCATTCTCTCTTCCGCTCCACTCAGTGCTTTGTCAGTCTCTGCCGCCGAACAGCAGGCGGCGAAACTGAAAGCCATAAGCGCAGCCAATAAGAGACTAAGCGCTTCTTTTGAGATTTTCATATTCTTTTCTCCTTAAAGATTTTGTATTTTCTGCCTTTCATTATACTACAAGTCAAGGCTCCATAAAATTGACGCTGATGATAAAAATATTTTATATTATATCGTATATCCTATGCCCAGGAACAGCCGACTATTGATGTAACCTATTTTCTGCCGGAGAATAAAAAAACCGGAGGCCGCTATGTGACGGTCTCCGGTAATGTGAAGATGCTCGACGGGATACAACGTGCTATAATCATGACAGACAGGAAAAAGATTCCCATCGAGAACGTCTGATACATCGAAGTATTCCGTACCCCGTCAGAGATATTGGAAAGCTATCTGAAAAACAATATTCCGGTGGGAATTGATATTTCCCCAGTGAAAACAGGCAGGTAACAAACACTATGTGTGGAAGATATGGCGTAGATGAAAAGACGAATGCTTAGGCAACACAGGAGATATCATGAAGAAGGAGTTACCTCACTTCGCTATAGGATCTGCTTATGGCGGTTCGCAGGATTGGTGTCCAGATGACTGGATGCGCATCGGGGGATGTGCCGCCATCACCGCCTGCGACAGCAGCATCTTCCTCATGCTCCACAAAGGCAGGAGGGAGCTTTATCCTTACGCTCTAAGCGAAATTTCACGTAAGGATTATGTCGACTTCACGGATATCATGAAGCCTTATCTTCATCCGCGTGAAGGAGGCGTCGACCGGCTGGACATTTACACGGACGGTTTTGGTCAATTTCTACGAGACCGGGGAGAACCGAGCCTTTCTATGTCGCCATGGCCGGGAGAAAAGGATTTAATTGAAACGAAAGAAATCGTCAAAAAGCAGATCAATAGCGGATGGCTCATTCCCAGTCTGACGCTTCTGCATAATCGACCATCCATGCAAGAATTTGTATGGCATTGGTACCTTCTGAACGGTTATCTTGAGCAAGGTGATACGTTTCTTGTCAAAGCTGTAACATTCGGGACGTGGCGCTGGCTGGATTTCGCGGTGCTTTGGGATACGGGCTTTGACCGAAAAGGCGGTCTGATTCTTTATGACATGCCATAACAGCCCACTTTTAATTATTTTGAGGAGAGATTTCATGAAATACGCCATACGAGAACTGCTGCCGAAAGACGATAAAATAATCGAGAAAGTCATCCGGCAGTGCCTGATTGAGTTTGGAGCCAACCACGAAGGAACGGCATGGACAGATCCCAACCTCGGAAATTTTTCCCGCATATATTGCACTGCGGGGAACAAATATTGGGTAGCGACAGATGAGGACGGAAATATCGTCGGCGGCGCAGGAATTGGAAATATCGATGGAACTCCCCAAATCTGTGAGCTGCAGAAAATGTATTGTTTACCGACGGCAAGAGGCTCCGGTATTTCACATACGCTTATGGAAACAGCGCTCGCTTATGCAAGGGAATTTTATGCAAAGTGCTATCTGGAAACCCTTGAAAACATGACGGCTGCCCAAAGATTCTATGAGAAATACGGCTTCCAGCGGATTGCCGCTCCTATCGGGCAAACAGGACATTTCGCCTGTGATGTACGTTATATAAAAGATTTGTGAGAAAAGGCCGGGACGTTCAAAACAGTCCCGGCTTTTTGATGTAATCTTTTCTTGTCAAGAGCGAACAACTATAATTCGATGATGTCCGCCTTTTTTACAAAATATAACTTAAACCAGTACAGTCAATAACTGAAAACTGCCTCACGAAAACTTGAATCAGCCGCGCCGATACACACATTTTCCGTCAATCCATGTCTGTTCGGCGACGGTATTATGAATCTCGCCGACAGGGACTTGGAAAATATCTTGACTGAGCACGGCGAAATCCGCTTTCTTGTCCACCTTTATCGAGCCGATCATACTACCCCACCCCTCGCAGTCCGCACTGCCACGCGTCCAGAGTCGTACGGCCTCGTCAAGGGTAATGGAATGCTCCTTGCCGAGCACCTTTCCCGTGATGGTTTTCCTGTCGACCATCCACTCTATCGAGCAAAACGGATTAAGCGGATCGATCGGCATATCGGTACCGCCTCCCATGCGGATTCCCATGTCGACCATTTTGCGGTATCGAGCCATCGCGTTGGCACGGGAATTACCCCAATACCGCAGGTAATTTTCGCCGAGGAGATACGGCTGGTGCTGCACGGTGACGCAGATGCCAAGCCTTTTTATCGTCTCCAGCTGTTCGTCCGTCGAAAGAGGCAGATGGCAGATTGTCCAGTTCAGCTTGCCGATATCGGTTTTATTCCCCTGCTCCGACAGCAGCGGAATAATTGACGCTGCGGACTTATCGCCGTGGATATGAATCTGTAACTGGAGATGTGCCCCGGCGCAAAGATCCATGATGCGGCGCAGCTCGTTCTGTCGTGACGGCGGCCACACTTCGATGCCGTGATAATCGGGGTCGGGCTGGACTCCAGAGATAACTTCATAAGGGTCGATGAGATTCGCACTCTCCACGCCGCCGTCGCTCATCACTTTTATGCCCTGGAACTTGAAGAAGTCCGTGTTTTGAGTCTCGCTGAAAGCCGTGACGCCGTATTTTGCCATCTCATACGAAGTGGAAAAGAACGATGCGGAAAGGCGAAGCGGAAGTTTCTTCTCCTTGCAAAGTGTCATCACGGTTTTGAGATTATATTCCGACGTCTCTGCGCTCGCGCCGATGGCCCCCGACTCTGCCGACGTCGTCACGCCGTAGCCGTTCAGCTTTTTGGCGACGGCAATCATCGCCTCACCGAATTTCGATGCGTCGGCTTTCGGCTCCGCCGCCGTCAGCCTGTCTGCCGCCGCATCCATCAATATTCCGGTAGGCTGTCCCGAAGAATCGCGGTCAATCACGCCGCCCGGTATCTCCGTATCTGCACCTATCCCGGCAATCTGAAGGGCGCGAGAGTTCGCGACTTTGACATGTGCGCCTCGCGGTATGCTCACAGGATTGTCGGGGCAGGCACGGTCAAGTTCCTCACGTGTCGGCAATCTTCCCTCCGAAAGTTGCGTCTCATGCCATGACATACTCCCGAGGAGCCATTCCCCCGGCTTTGTGGTTTTTGCTCGCGTCTTCAGTGCGTCGAGCAAGTCGCTGATGTTCCGCGCCTCACTGAATGAAACGGCGGTCACCTGATTTGCCTCCATGAACGGGTGCGCATGGCTGTCGTTAAGACCGGGGATCATCAGACGCCCGGCAAGATCAATCGTCTCCGTTTTTGAATCGGCCATCGTCATGACGGAATCATTGCTACCGACGGCGATGATTTTGTCGTCTTTTACCGCAACGGCCTCGGCAATCGTGCATAGCGTGTCGGACGTGTAAATTTTCCCATGATGAAATATGAGATTTGGCGTACATTCCATTCTATTTCCCTCCTGCCTGATGGGATATATTCTACACCCGATTACTATATTCCTGCCAAAAACGAAAAATCCGGAGGCCGTTATGTGACGGTCTCCGGTAATGTGAAGATGCTGAACGGGATAGAACATGCTATAATCATGGCAGACAGAACAAAAATCCCCATCGAGGATGTACGATATATCGAGGGGGATCTGTTCCGGCTGTTTGAGTAATGGGGCAATTTCATGATAAGAAATGTGATTTTAATCTGCTGGGGGGACATGTATGATAAGGATTTCTTTCCGCAGGAAAAGCGTCTGCATGGGCGATGACGCAATGAATGGCGAGTACCAGATTGAAATGCCCGACGATGCATTGCTTCGCGACTTGATGCACGTCGCCCTGCATGGCGGCAACGGCAACGACTGGCCAATCCCGTACACAGGCGCAAACAGTCACTGGATCATTGAATCCAATATCGGGAATCTCGCACACATATACACGGACAATGAGGGCGAATGGCATACGGAATATCTCGATATTGCCGAGAATACCCTCTTGCGCGAATTGGGAATCACCTCTATTTTTGGCGGCAGGCCATAAAACATGGAGATGAAGATTTGATGGCGGAAAAAGTGTTGTACGGCGTTGAAGACATCGCCTTGATGGATGTGGATGGGGAACTATGTCTGCGCGATGGCGGGAATTTGTACCAAATACATTCTCATCCCTATGAGCCATGCACTTATCTTGTACGGGAGGGAAACATAGCCGCCACTATCCATAACGCCTTTGAGTCGAGCACAATCCGGCGAGTTGCCGAAGAGAGGCAACCGATACGCGCAGTCACGGGAGCCGAGTACGACGCCGACAGGCTCTGTCGCTTCCTTGCGTTTGCGGCGAAGCATTGTCCAGATCATGATGTCAGCTATGTGGAAGGGAAAATGGCGATAGAAAAGATGAAGGAGCTTGGCGCGACCATGCCGGAAACCGCCGTGGGGATGAGCGATCTTGGAGTCAGGACGATCAGCAACGCATTCAGCCACTCGAAAAAACTGGCCGAGCGGGTCATGAGGATGGAAGACGGAAAAGTTTATGTGCAAATCAAGAAATGATAAAAGCAAGAAGTAAGCAGAAACGCGCTCACCAAGTCCGGTGGGCGCGTTTCTGCTTTACCTATATACGCTCGTGTTCGGCCTCTTGCGCCAATAATTGTCCATCGACATGTCTGCTGTCTTAATCCCACATCGCCGTATTTCTCACCCTTAAAAACTTATCCTTGCAATGGGGGCATTTCAGTTTCTTCATGTCCACATGGTGGAGAACCGTTACCTTGCCTCGACATTTTCCGCAGCGATGACTCCATCATGCCTTCCGTCCATCTCCAGTCTCACAGCAACGCTTCAGCCTGGGTTACAACTTTTTGGCGAATTCCCTGATTTCGTTCATCTTGTTGTCGGATTTGTTCTCATCACCGTGTGCGGTAATGACGCCAGCATTTTCCATGTTGACGTAGGCAGTAAAACCTTTGAACTGGGCAATCGCCGCATCGTAAACTCCCGGCGAGTGAGAGGACAAAAGCAGCGCACCCTTTTTTGCCTTGAGGGGCTTGCCTATACAGTAAAGCCTTTGAATTGCGGCCTCCATCTGAGCCGACATGACGAAATAGTAAATCGGGGATGCGAAAACGATCATGTCCGCTTCTTTATAGGCCGGTAATATCTTTTCAAAATCATCCTTTTGCACACAAGCGCCCTCGCCTTTGGTATGGCAGTATTCACAGGCCATGCACCCCGCAATCTTCATGCGCCCGACCTGGTATTCCTCCACTTCGTGACCTGCGACTTCGGCTCCCTCGCGGAATGCCTGCACCATAGCGGATGTGTTTTCTTTCCTCGGACTACCGTTAAAAACTGCGATTTTCATTGTGTCCCCCCCTTAAAATGATTCTGTATTATTATTCTACGCCAAATACCACCTTTCCTGCAATAAAAAAGAGAGTAGTGCCGAAACCATACCTTTCTGTAATCGAGCAGCACATCAAGGAACAACCGAGCATTACCGTCACATACTTCCTGCCGGACGATAAAAAAGCCGGAGGCCGCTATGTGACGGTCTCCGGCAATGTGCGAAAGCTGGATGGCTTGAAACGTGTTATAATCATGGCAGACAGGACAAAGATTCCCATCGATGACGTCCGATACATCGAAGGGGATTTGTTCCGAGGATTTGAGTGATGAGGCGATTTGATGATACGAAATGTGATTTTCGACATTGGAAATGTGCTGATGGATTTCCGATGGATGGAGTATATGCATTCTCTGTTTGGCGATGACAACCAAACCATTGAAGCTGTCAATCAGGCAATATGGCGTCACGGAACTTGGGTATCAATGGACGAGGGAACAAACGAAGCCACTGCCATTGAAAAGGCGGTCAGCCTTGTCCCAGCTCACGAAAACGAAATCCGCAGAGCGTTCGCCCATGCAGGGCAAGCTATGCACAAGCAAGACTATGCCATTCCGTGGATACAGGAACTCAAGCGCATGGGAAAGCGCGTGTTTTACCTTTCCAACTATTCGGCGTTCTCCATCAAGGCTAATCGAGACGTTCTGGATTTCCTGCCACATATGGACGGCGGCATATTCTCGTATCAAGTACACATAGCCAAACCAAATCCTGAAATATACCGCCTGCTGTGCGAGAAATTTAATCTGAACGCTGAAGAATGCCTTTTCACGGACGATATGCCGGACAATATTGCAGCGGCTCAAGAATGCGGTTTTCACACTGTGCTGTTTGAGGGCTACGAAAAATCGTATCCAGCAATCATGGAAGCAATACAAGCAAACGATGACGAGGAATGAGCTTTATGTGCGGACGCTATAGCGCAGATGACAAAGTTAACGACTGGATCGTAGAATACTGCAGCCTTTCGTCCGAGGGTGTCCTTCGTGTGGGCGACATCCGTCCGGGCGAGCGCGCCCCTGCCATCATCATAGGACATTCCAAGCCGCTCATCGTGCCGATGACTTGGGGCATACAAGGCAAAAGCGGCCTCATCATCAACGCGCGGAAAGAAACAATATGGGAAAAGCCGTCTTTCCGGCACTTGATCCAAAACCGGAGATGCCTGTTGCCCGCTTCCTGCTTCTACGAATGGGACAGCGAAAAACATAAGGCCACACTGTCCGGCAAGGATGACGAAATGCTTTTCTTGGCTGGCGTTTACCAAGCTGAGCCAGAAGGTGGACGGTTCGTCATCATCACCGCACCCGCCGACGAAACCGTGCGACCAATCCACGACAGGATGCCCGTGCGGATACCCGAGGCGCTGATAGACGAATGGCTCTCCAATGCAGAACGTGCAAAGGAGATTCTGGACTCGGCAACCGTTCCCCTTCGGCGGGAGCAGGCCGTGGAGCAGATGAGTTTATGGGAAGAATAAGAGGATTTCGCTTGAGCGTTTTACCGCATGTCCCGCAATATATCTTCCCGCTAAACCCGTCCCGGCCATTCGGATATCCCAACTCCCGCGGAATACGCTTTTCGCTTCCATCAAAAAGATGAAATACTATGACATGCGTCGGCGTTTCCCTCTGTTTTTACAGCTCTGAAAACATCGGCAAATACGTCAGGCACAGCCAACCTATGACCGTCACGGCGGCCACGTTCAGGGCCGTCAGCTTCAGGCCCTCCCGTATCTGCAGCCCCGCGTCGAGGCCGTAGGAAACAGGGATTGCCCTCGTGGAGACCGGCAGGACGTAGGCGCAGTTCACGGCGACCACCGTAATCAAAAGATACGGCACAGGGTTCAGCCCTGTCGCTTCCGCGATGCTGATCACCACCGGGAGCGCAATCGAGGCCGCCGCCGTGTTGCTGGAAAGCTCCGTCAGCAGGCAGCCGAAGGCGCTGAACAAGGCAATCATCGGAAGCCCGCCGGAGGGTTCGCTGGCGGCAATCATTTCCGCAAGGCGCTTGACCGCCCCCGTCCCGATCAGCATACGCCCCAGCGCCATGCCGCTGGCGAACAGGAACATCATGCCCCACATCACATGGCTTTGGGCGTAATTCCAGTCCAGCATCGCTCCGCCGTTTTCGTCCCGCAGAACGAAAACGAGGAGCCCCAACGACAGGAACACGTAGGCGGGCTTCATGCCGGGCAGCAGCGCCGCGTAAAGCGGGCGCAGGAACGCCAGCAGCGTCGCGAGCACAAAAAGCGCCAACGCAATCTTTTCCCCGCGCTTCCAGGTCCCGAATTCTTTATATAGGCCGCGAAAATATTCGACGGAGCCGGAAAGGTCAGAGGCAGTCCGGATCAGCCGCAGCAAAAAGGCGAGATTCAGCAGGAAAACCAGCGCGAGAATCGGCAAAAAGCGAATCACCCAATCCACATACATGAACTCGGCGCCGGTGAATTTCTCGATATAGGAAATCGCCACGAGATTCGCCGCGCCGCCGATGGGCGAGCCGAAGCCGCCGACGCCGCTGCCCCAGCCGATGGCAAGCAGGATCGGCGCGGCCGTTTTCGCGTCCGTCTCCCCGCCGCCCACGAATTTCAGCATGGCGGCCGCGACGGGACAGAGGATGGCCGCGACGACCACATTCGGCAGGAATACGGACAGCACCACCGACGCGCCGAGCCACGCGAAGATCTGCTGCTTCATCGAAGTACCGATGCCCGACAGCGCCTTGACCGCCACCCGCTTGTCGAGACCGGTGCGGCTCCATGTCAGGCAGATCAGGTCGGCGCCGAGCAGCAGCACGACGATCTCGGAAAAATATTGACTGATGACCTCGCCGTTCGGAATCAGCGTCAGTGCCGCGTTCACGGCGATAGGCAGCAGCGCCGTCACGGCAATCGCGACGGGACGCAGCGCCCACCAAAGCGCCATCCACGCCGCCATCCCCAACGCCCCCGCCGCAGCATCGCCGAAAGATTGCGCGGCGAAATATACGGCGACAAACGCCATCGGGCCGGATAAAAGTGCAGTTTGCTTTTTCATTGCCATCTCCCCGAATCATTATTTCTGCCGTCATTGTATCCGAGGCGATATCAGATTGCAAACTGTAAAAATCCGATATATAATACAGGCAAAAAACTGTGAGGAATGACGATGAATTTTTTGCCGATGCAGTATTACCTTGAAGTCGTGAAGGAAAAGAGCATCAGCCACGCGGCGGCGCAGCTCCATATTACGCAGCAGACTTTGAGCGCACATATCGCCGCCCTCGAAAAAGAATTGGGCTGCACGCTGTTCCGGCGGAAGCCGGACTTCGCGCTGACTTACGCCGGGCGCGTGTTTTACGAATACGCCCGTCGTTTTGATTCCCTGTACCGTTCCATGCGGCAGGAATTCGACGACATCTCCGGAAACGAGGCGGGCGAGCTTTCCGTCGGCGTCGCCCCGACACGCGGACGCTTCCTGCTGCCGCCGATCCTGTCCGCCTATCGTAAGCTGCGCCCGAATATCCGAGTCCGGCTGGTGGAGACCACAAACTCCGAGCTCGTTTCCCGGCTGCTCGACGGCGGGCTCGACCTGATATTCGCCAGCGTCAACGAAAATCATCCTCTGATTGCCTCGAAAAAAATATTCGAGGAAGAAATGCGCCTGTTAATCCCCGAATCCCTGCTGCCCCAAAAAGACCGCAGGCGGATAAAAAACGGCGACTTCGCCCCGCTGGCCGCCTGCCCTTTCCTGATGATGAACCGGCAGGAAGACATCAGCGGCGTCATCGGCAACGCCTTTTTTGACAGGTACGGCCTCGTGCCGAAAATCGCCGTGGCGTCGGGAAACATGGAAACTATCCTCGATTTATGCCTCGCGGGCGAAGGCGCCTGTTTCTGCTCAAAGGAACTGGCCGCGAAAATATTCGGCGGCAGGGACGATTCCCATCTGCTGCAAATCCCGCTGGGCGAAAGCTTCTCCATCCGTGCCGCATGGCTGAAAACGCCCTATATCCGAAAAGCGCTGCTGGATTTCGTGGAAGTGTGCGAAACGGCTGCGCCGTAACAAAAAGCTTCGGGAAACATTCGCGGTCTCCCGAAGCTTTTTCGTTCCTGATGCAATTATCCTCAGTGCCTGTGATGATCCCGGTGGAATCTCCTGTTGATTTCCCGCACGTTCCGTTCGTGCCGTTCCTGTTCTTTTCGCATCTCGCGCTGCATCTTGTGATGATGGTTGTGGAATCTCGCGCGGATATCATGCATTTTCCTCTCGTGCCGCTCATTCTCGGCATGCATGGCGCGGCGAAGCTCCGCCTCCCGATGATTGTTCCGCTCATGATGTTCGCGCCGGCTGTCCTGCACATGCCTCTCGTTCCGGCTGTGATGCTGGGCCGCCTCCACCGTCGCCGCAATCGGCGCCGCGTCGGGGAGAGCGACTCCCGCTATGTTCAGTGCCATCCAACCGCTGAAAGCCATATGATTAACGCCAAACTTGCTGTTATCCAGTACCACATCAAGGAACAGCCGAATATCGCCGTTACCTATTTCATTCCGGACGATAAAAAAGCCGGAGGCCGCTATACGACGGTCTCCGGCAATGTGAGGATGCTGGATGATACAGGTCATCAAATAATCATGGCTGACGGAACGAACATCCCTATTGATGATGTCAGGTTCATCGAGGGAAGCTTGTTCGACGCCTATGAGCAGTAGTTTGTGGGACTGATGTGCAACACAGAGGACATTATGAAAAAGGGGGCATCATTTCATCAAGAAGCTCTACTGCACTGCGGATCATATTCGGGCAAACTGTACGAAACAGATTCTTTTCAAGTATAACAGCCTTTTCCTCCGGTTTTGAAAGATCATACCCCAGCAGGTCTCTGCAAACAACACTCCCGTTCTTTTTGATAAATCTGTTCATGTACTCCTCTGTTATAGCATACGCTTTGGTTTTTGTATCAAGATCATCACTCTCAGAATGCCCATATAAAAGCCCTAACACCATAAGAGCACCTGATACTGCTCCGCACATCTCACCCTTCCTTGCTCCGCCGCCAAAATTGGTGGCCAGCTTAAGTGCAAGCTTTTCATCGATTCCTTGCTCTAAGGCATAAGCGGTGAATACACCTTGGGAACAGTTGAAATTGTGACTATAATACTCTACGGCTATTTCTGCGTGCCTGTTTTCCATAACTATTTACTCCTTGTTTTAACCTGGATTCCCAGATTAACATGACGAGGTTGGCAATGCCACTCCGAGAGTCTCATAAATCTCAGCCTGCTTGTTAAGAAGCTCACCTATCCTGAGTTTGTGGTTTTCATCTTCGAAACACTCAAGGACATCGAGCTTATCAAGCAGCTGCTGCATACTATAAGTTTTATACAGATCTGTCTCCTTCATCTTGTGATCAAGATAGGGAACCAATATAAGTGCTACAAATTCAGTGAATATCTTGCCATCGAGATTCTTCTCTGATTTCGCAAGAAGGCGTCTCATGTTGAGTCGGTCCTTGATGTTGCTGAAAGCCTTTTCAACGATGTCCTTCATGCGATACAGATGCGGTGCCGTAAACTCTTTGAAGCATACGCCATCTATTTACAGAATAAGCATAGGAGCATTAATTGTCAAGAATGTCTCTTTTCGACACTATACAACGATAACCCCGCTATCGTTACATTTTATGCACACACCCGCTGCCACCATGCCGCCGTGCGGCCATTTTTTCTCTGTTTTTCTTCACCCCAAAATAAAAATGACCGCCAGAGATGGCGGTTTTTCTGTGCTTTCGCGGTATCGTTACCTTGTATCATAGTTGAGCTTCCGTTGTTCATTGGGACGTCATTATGGATACCATGCACCGATGCACCTACCTTGTACACCCCTCCCACCTATGGCGGCAGATTCCATGCGGTTTTTCCGCATTTTCCTCATGCTCATTTCTTTTACGCAACGCACTTTATGCATCTAAAGCACCCTGTCCAAACAAAACTACCCCATAAACTAACCCATTTTTATAAAAAAGAACAGGGCGTCGGTTTTATCCGATGCCCTGTAACCCTTGTCAAATATGGCGGAGTGGAGAGGATTTGAACCTCCGCTGGGTTGCCCCACTAACGATTTAGCAAACCGTCCTCTTCAGCCACTTGAGTACCACTCCAAATCGCCTGTTCCCGCAAGCAGCTATCACCGCTCGCGAACGAATATTATAGTAACATAAAATACAATCCGCGTCAAGGCACGCCCAATCTGTAAACGCCCGTTCAAGCGACCTTTGACTCGCAAGTCCGACGCCGACATGTATGCACGACAATAATCTTTAGTATGCGAACAAATAACAGCAAGAATACCAATGAGAACACGAAATCTTCCCGAATAGCTTCCGGCCCGACCAAGATCAAAATTATCAAAGCCAAAAAATACGGAATCACTTTCTGCAAATAATCGATTGTCTGCCCCAACCGCTTATGCAACAACGTTATTTCCTGTTCCTCGGTCTCGTCTTCGTCCGGGTATGTGGCAGTCAAAGCAAACAACCAAAAAGGAACGGTCCAAAATGGCGAAAACAATGTCGCCACCGGGAGTTCATAGATTTCAATGGCCAAGGATAATTGCTCTACAAAACAGCAGGCAAAAAAACTCAGACCTAACAGCAATGTCCTTTTTGTATAAAAACTGCTGTGCGCCGTTCCAAAAATAATCATCAGGATACCCGTAAAAAGCGCCAAATCAATGACAGACATATTCGCGTGGAAGAACATCGTAAAAAGATTGACGGATTCATCGGCGATCAAGGGCTGCAAAATGAAACGGTACAATAATCCGCCCAATGCGAGAATGGATACGAATACATCCAAAAAGATACTGCCGGAATCCACATTCTTGGTTTGACGTATATAGCAAATAAACGCGCAGCAACAGGTATAAGAATTCAGCAGGTAAAACAGATAGCAAAGTGAAGGCGATTCAGGAGCGACGCCTAAATAGTCCTCATTATAAGCCCAAAGCAAATCGCCGATAAAATAAAGCAAGCCTGTCAAGGCAAACCATATCCAGGGCCATCGCCTGTCCCCATGGTGGATTTTTAACCCCAACCAATACATCGGAAACGCCAAGATATTGCCAATCAACCCGAATGTAGCCGCATGAGACACAAACGGTTCAATATTAAAAATCAAGATCGCGTAAAACACAGCGACATAGAAAAAATATGCCATAATAGCGTTTTTTCGATAGCGCGCATTTTCCATATCCAAATCTCCCACGTTATTCCTAAAACCGTTGCCGTCTATTGTCCTATCGCGATAATCATAACATGAAAAAGTGCAAAACTCAATCGAAGTTATTTTCCTGCACACTCCCGCAAAAGGAAGTATAATGAAGATGTTAAACTGGTTTCATAGCAGGAGGAGATCATATGCCTGAGCAAGAGAAGAACAACGTGGAAAGCAATACGAAGGCCGTCAAGTTCCAGACGTTTCTGATGGAAAACAATATCAATGCGTTCAGCACGGAATCTTTGGAGGACCCCTTTAATACCGTGGTGTTCCGCTCGCGCATTGAGACGAAGGGACAGATTCTTCCCATGGCGATTTTCATCGATACGAGCGTCTTTGTCATCATTCGAACGCAGATCGTGACCGGCATCGCAAACGAAAAGATAAACAAAATCCAAGCGTATTTAAACCGCCTGAATACGCAATACAAGATTTTCAAGTATTACCTTCGCGAGGATGGCGTCGTCTATCTCGATATCTGCCTGCCTTTCGTCGACGAGGCCTTTGACAGTAGCATGATTCAGCTGATGCTCCGCGTGCTCATCCAGCATCTTGACGCCGTTTACGCCGATTTCATGGCGGAGGTATGGACCCAAGAAGAGTAACCCGGGCGATACAAAAGCCCCTGATTTCCGATATGCCGGAAGTCAGGGGTTTATTTTATGCCATAATCGGGTCGACATCAATCCAGACATCCTGCCGCAAATGCAGGCCGTCTTCACGCAAGAAATCTCTCAATTCATCTAAATCGGCAGTTTTGATAAGCGCAACGAAACGATATACGCCGCGAAATTTTTCAATGACCGCCGGAGCCGGTCCGATGAACCGGTGCTTCTCCGTTTTCGGGAACGATTGCATAAAGCGGCGATGAAATGCTTCCGCCTCCGATCTTGCGCGTTTTGCATCCTGATCCCAAAAAGTGAGTTTGACCAGACGGCAAAACGGCGGAAAAAATAAAGCCTGCCGCATCGTTATCTCCTTGTTGTAAAACCCTTCATAATCTTGTGCGAGGGCAGTTTTTACCGCATAGTGACCCGGCGTATAGCACTGCACGAGCACGCGCCCAGGCGTCTCCCCACGTCCAGCTCGCCCCGCCGCTTGCGTAATGAGCATAAAGCATCGTTCCGCCGCCCGAAAATCCGGCATATTCAAAGCCGTATCCGCGCTGATAATGCCCACCGCCGTGACATTCGGAATGTCGTGCCCTTTGGCTACCATTTGCGTACCGAGCAATACGTCATACTCTCCGGCTCGAAATGCACGCAGAATATCGGCATGGGCAAACTTTTTCTGGGTCGTGTCGCGGTCCATCCGTATCACTCGTATCGCCGGCAGCAGTTCCTGTATCTGCGATTCCAATTTCTCCGTACCGGAGCCGAAATATCGGATATAAGTGCTGCCGCATTTCGGACAAACTTCCGGCGGCACGGCGTGAATATCGCAATGATGGCAAAGCAGCCGTCCGTCTTTGTGGTAAACCATCGGCAGACCGCATTCCGAGCAAACGACGGTATATCCGCAGGAACGACACATTACAAATGTGGAAAACCCGCGACGATTGAGCAACAAAATCGCTTGTTCTTTCCGTGCCGCCGCGTCGGAAAGCATTTCTTGCACGGCCTTGGACAATACCTTGCGATTCCCCGCTTTCAGCTCCGCTCTCATATCGACTGCCTCTACCGTCGGAAGCGGCCGATTCCCGATACGGTTCGGCATAGACAGATAGGCAATCTCTCCTGTCTTTGCCCGATAAAAGGTTTCCATGGAAGGCGTCGCGCTGCCCAGAATCAGAACAGCTCCATGAAGATGCGCCAACGTCTCCGCAACTGTCCGCGCATGATACCGTGGCGCCTCGTCCTGCTTATAAGACATATCTTGTTCTTCGTCCATGATAACGACGCCCAAATCCGACGCCGGCGTGAAAAGCGCCGAACGGGCGCCGATAATCACGCCCACGTCTCCCCTGCGGATTCTGAAAAAGGCGTCGTTCCGTTCCGAAACGCTCAAACGGCTGTGAATGACAATCATATCATCGGGAAACGTCGCCCGGAACACCTGAACCAGCTGCCCGGTCAACGCAATTTCAGGAACGAGAACGATCGCCTGTCTGCCTTGACGCCGTACCTGCTCCACCGTTTCAAGATAGACGCGGGTTTTCCCGCTGCCGGTTACGCCGTGCAGCAAAAAGAGTTTTTCTTTTCTTTTTTCGATTGCCGGAAAAATGTCGTCAAGAACCGCCTGTTGTTCCTTGGACAGCGGCGGTCGATTGTCCACATGGGTTTGGTCTTGTCGGTAACTGTCACGGAACAAGCGGCTTTTTTGCAGTTTCGTCGCGCCGGCTTTTATAAGAGCTTGCATCACGGGACGGGAAAATCCCTGTTTCAAAAGCGACGCCATATCTATTCTACCCCCGGACGCCGCAAGGGATTCCAAAAGACGCAGCTGCGCGGGCCGACGACGATACTTGTCGCGCATCTCGTCCGTCAACGGTTCCGACAACAAGAGCTCCTCGCTGTACATCTCCGCCGCTCTCTTTTTTGTCATATATGTTTTTTTAATCCAGCGATGACGAATCATCATCTCCAAAATGTCGGAAAGGCTGGCGTCCAGATCAAGCGCATCCAGCCGAATATCTTGCAGACGAAGCGGTCCTTTATTCTGTATGATTGCGTAAATTCTTTGATATACGTCTCCTTTTCGCGACAACTGCGACGGGTCTTCCAAATCGCATGCGCCGTACCGCACTTCAATTTTGACCCCGCTTTTTCCGGGCATGAACAATCGCATGATTTCAGCCGTCGGACAAAGATAAAAATCCGCCAAGGATCGAGAAGCTTCAATCATTTGAGGCGTAAACCACGCTTCGTCGTCTACCGTCCCAATAATATCTTTTAAACGTGCATCGTCGTCTTCAGTCTGCGTAACTTGCACAACGAATCCTTCCACGCGCCTTCCGCCGAACGGCACAACAACGCGCCAGCCCGTACCGATGAAAGAAAATGAGTCGGGGACGCGATATGAATACGCGTGGGCCACACGTTTGACAGGAATATTCACAAAAACTTCCGCCCGCAGCATTTTCTTTCCACCTTCCTCCGAAAAATATCAAATCAATTATACTTTGAAAACGCAATCCGTGCAAAAAAGAAACCGAACGTCATATTATAAAACGTTCGGTTTACATTTATGCCTGATACAAAACAATCACTCGTATCTGAGCGCCTCGATCGGATCGAGCAGCGCCGCTTTTCGGGCCGGATAGATGCCAAAGAAGAGGCCGATGCCGACGGAGAACGCAAAGGACAGCAGAATCGGCGCAACGGTGATGACCGTCTGGAAGTCGCCGAACTTCGAGATTAGCTGCGCCGCAACGATACCGAAAAAGATACCGAGCACGCCGCCGATAACGCCGATAACCACCGACTCGATCAAAAACTGCGTCACGATGTCCTTGAAGGTCGCGCCCAACGCT
>JAEEGG010013571.1_pt1 | contig 17409 bp, 10 predicted proteins | sample 9134161 | NCBI WGS metagenome assembly JAEEGG01 (sample SAMN16246543, study PRJNA631951) | gut metagenome | biome: gut microbiome; feature: rumen; material: CR-attached | host: Bos | place: Iran: Karaj | collected 2018-10 | reverse complement strand
TGCCTCCTGCTTTGCATCGCTGACGGTTTCTGTGCATGCAGCGAACAAAAGAAGGAAGAAAAACGCGAATAGGCAAGAACAAAGTCGGCATGGTTCGAACTTTGTCGAGCGTGAGCGAGTTCGATGTGAAATATCAAATATATATGAAATCTTCTTCATCGCTGTTGGGAAATGATGTGATTATAGTTTTCAAGATCACCCGTCAGCAGATAGTAGGCCAACAGATATTGATAGGCCATGCGATTATCTGTGTTCTTGGAATAGAGGCTCTCCAGCATCTCGGGGGTAACATGGTCACTGAAGTAGAAATCCTCCTCGTAGTTCGACTGACGTAGGCGTCCGTATTCGGGATGTTTGGCTATCGCCTTCTCATTCCCCAAAAGCGAAAGAGTCTCGTTAGCCCATTCGCGATAGAAAAGGGTTTTCTGTAGAGCCATGAGATATTTGCGAGCCACTTCGTAGTTCCCGTTGATGAGGTTGGTTTGAGCCAACCGCTTGTAGCATCGGGCACTTTTCTGGAAGTCGAGAATAGCTTCTTGAGCCTCGAACACCGTTCGCTGAGCGACATTGATCATCCCCAGATGATAGAATGCCTCGGCAGTTGGCATAGGACTTGTCGCATCTGTCTTTACATCGGGCAGAAGACCATGGATGCTGTTCTGGTTATATTCGAACATGTGGTCCAAGAGCATACCATGCATCGCCAGGGCAAGATTCTGTACCGTCACGCCAATCTGGTTGTTAGGTTTCTTGTCGTTGATGGTCTCAAGGATGCGGTTCCATTGCTGGTGACAGGCCATGAAGTCATATTGCATCACCTTTTCTGCTTTGAGATTGCTGTTTCTCCAGACGAGATACCCCATACTGACAGCTACCAGTAAAAAGGAACAAAGCGTTACTATCATGTGACTTGAAGCGTTGGTCCACCGTTGGAATGCACGGACAATAAGCATGAGGAAGAAAACAGATAGGGTGGCAGCCCATAGTAGAACAGGAATCTCTGTCGGGTAGCGATGGTAATGTATGCCGAACCATAGTTTGTCGGCTGGTACAGGGAGATAGAATGACAGCAGGATGGGCAAGAGCGCCAAGAGGACGAACAGTGCATAATACCATGAAGGGCGTTTAGGAGCCTGCAGGAGGAAGAACAGGATACAGACTGGGCCCGCCATCCAATAAAGGACAGGAATGGCGATTATGAGCAGGATGCGACGTGTCCAACCGCATGGCAAATGGTCAAAGGCCCACCCAGCGAGGAGGGAGAGCACGACGGCCCATACTCCGCCCAACAGCGCGTTCTCGTCGAGCAGAAAGAGCCAGAGCAGGAACGAAGGCACGAAACTCAAGCCGTAGAACCATCCCCACTTGGCCAGTCTGGCCGTCAAGAGTTGCATCGCTGAGAGCAGCAGCCCGATGATGATGGCTCCCACCCAAGCGAAAAGGAAGAACTGGGTGCAAAAGCGTCCGAGCAAGTCGGCTGTGCCGCCCGGCAACTTGACCATCTCCCATACGTAGGCGCTGTCGAAGAGGAAAAGTTGGAACTGTTCCTGGTAATGCAGGTGATGCGGATAGGCCAATCCGAAGAAGAGGATGACAGCCACACCGAAGAGGAGCGTGCATATAGGACGGATTATCTTCTTCATTTGTCGAACACCTGTTTAAACTCGTCGATGCTGGTGCGTACTGGCTCGACCATGAACTCGGGTCGGTTGAAACTCTTCAGGAGGAAGGTGTTGTATTCGGGGTCTTCCTGCGGCATGAGGAAGGCCTTCTCCACCTTTCCGTTGTTGAAATACGAGAAATAGACACGGCAGAAGTTGCCGTCGTCGCGGCGTGTGGCCACCATGATCCAATGCCCGTTGCTCGACCATGACGGATAACTGTCGGGCATGCCTTCGCTGTTCAGTTTGGTCAGGTCGAGGCGAGACGGCGCTTCGGTTTTGTCCGTTGAGTCGAGCGGCATGCAGACGATGTCGGCGTCATTGTGCCTGATATGGAAACAGCCGTAGTGTCCCTGGGCAAACAGCAGATAGTGCCCGTCGGGGCTGATGCGCGGCAAGGTTGCGCTCTTGTCCTGTGACGCAGCATCGTAAACGAGTTCTTCTTCACCGAAACCAAGCGTGGCTACGTCGAAAGTTCGACGGTAGATATTGTATTGTATTTTGTGATAGTTAGACCTGATGTCTTTGTCGCGCAACTCTTCTGGAAGGGGTACAGACTTGCAGTAGTAGAGGTATTTGCCATCGGGCGACCAGGTGGGATAAACCTCCAGAAGAGTGGAATCGTTGCTGACAACCATCACGGAGTCTTTTGCCACATCGTAGAGAATCATGTCGCTGGCCATGTCGTAAACCTCGATTTTGTTGGGGTTGGCCGTATGGAATCCTTGACGTGTCTTGTTGGTCGAGAAAGCGATGAGTTTGGCGGTGGGATGCCATGCCGGATAGACGCCCGAAGAGATGGTATAGTCGCGCTTCAGGTTCACTCTCGAAACCTTGCCGTCGTTCACGATGACTGTGCCGGCGTTGGAGAGACGAACGTGGAAGAGCATGTTGTCGGTCTTGTAGTTCTGGTAACTGTGGCAGTTGATGCACTGACCTATACTCCTGTCGTTGCTGGTGACGTCGTTGTTGAAGATTTGTGTCTCCTTGAACGAGGTGAGGTTGCGCTGGGCAATCTCCATGAAGTCCCAAGCCACATACGAAGGTTCGATGAGGCGATACGACACGTATTCGTCGATGGGTTCTTCTGCCACGTGGATCTCGAACGGACTGAACGACAACCATTCATCTTCTTTCTCACGCTCGGACTTCAATCCGATAGCCTTTCCCCAGACCTCAACCTTGATGCTCTTCCCCTTGGCGACATTGAGCATGTCGTGCCATTCGTCCTCGGGGATCTGCACCTTCACGCCTGATCCGTATGTTTGCTGCTGGCCATCGGGCGTGGTGAGACGTGCCACGCATTCCTCGTACTCGTCAGCAGGAAGCATGAAGTTGAGCGGCGCGATATTGCAAGGCACGGTGACATCGCAATAATCGGGGAAGATGGCGGGCAAGCGGTTGGCCTCCTTGGACGAAGCTGGTACATCGGGATGACTCGAACACGATGACATGAGCAACACTGCCACAGACAGAAGAAGTGTAAAGGGGTGGATATTTCTTTTCATTTAAAAGGAAGTTAAAGGGGAAATAAAAAAGGGAGTTAAAAGGGGAAGTGAAAGGGAGAGGTTGAGTTATTCATTAATTCCCATGTTCATGTAATTGTGTCGAAGAGACATAGACCTTTCTTCCGAAAAGGTTGTAATACCAATAGGTACCACCCCATTCATCGCGCATCTCTTCAGCGAGCTTTTTCAGCGACATATTGGGTTGTCCCATTTTATGTTGAAGGGCATCCCAGAACTGTTTGTAGCGTTCATAAACTGTCTGCTCAACAGGGAGCATGATTCTCTTTTCTTCCGGTGCCTTGTCCATGAACAAGATATAAGCCTCCTGTGCGTGCAAGGGGAAGTTCTCGTCCAAATGCAGTTTCACATATTTACGCAGCGATGCCCAGAATCGGCGAGAATCGCAACGGATCATGGAATAGAACAACGCCTGTTCCGAAGCCAGTTTGCTGTCGGATTCGTACCAAAGGCTGATGCCGTTGACCAGATAACTGTCGCTGTTCTCGACGCCCGTCAGTTCATCGGGATAGCAGTTCTGCAACTCCTTGACCTTGGCAGTGACCGGAGCGGGTTGCCAACCGCCGTAGAACAGATGATGATGCAGTTGTGTGGTATAGCGTTCCAACAGTTTGTTGTCTCCTGTGGCCACAGCACAACGGGCAAGCATCTTCAGATAGAAGGTCGAGAAACCGGCCTGTATGCCATTCTCGAAACTCAGTCGGATGGCTTCATTCATCATGCCGTAGTTGTAATACACCAGCGGCGAAGCGATGTCCAAGAGTGTGACGTGGAGGGAATCGGGGTTGTAGATGGGAACGGTGTTGTTGCTGAGTTGGAACGAACGGTCGAGCAGTCCGCCTTCATTCATCAGGGCGACATTCTTGAGGAACATCATCGTGGTAGTCGGTCTGGGGTTGTTGTCGGAAATCTCAAGCACCTTCTTCCAGTTGTCGTCGGAAGCGTAGCGCACCATGCGCATCTCGTCAACATAGTTCTTGTCGTTGTACATGAGTGATAGCGTGAAGATCACACCTGCGACTGCGCACAACACAGGCACGTACCACTTGGCCAGATAACGGCCACACAACGAGATGAGCACAGTGACTGCACCCAATACCCAGAAGGGGACGGAGAGATGTTCACTTTTGTCGAGGGGGGAGATGAAACGAGGAAAACCCGCCATCATCACGTCTTCAGTCGGAATCCCCGGATAGTACTGCGTATGCCAAATGGCGGGGGTGAAGATGAGAACGACAATAACCAGCAATTCACCCCAAGAGGGTTTTTCGGCAAGAGCGAGGCACAGCACGAAGAGCAAGTCGAACCACCCGAGGACGGGATAGAAGAAAAAGGCAAGCAGATACCAGACAAGATGCCATTTGCGCGGTGTGCAACGTGCTACCCACAAGAGCGAGAGCATGACAAGAAATGCCACCGACTGCGAGAACCAATAACCTCTGATCGAGAAGACATAAATCCAATACCCCAGGTCAACGACTGAAACGAGCAGGCAAGCGACAGGCAAGAGCATCAGCGCAATGGTACTTCCCTTCAACCGAAACGCCTTCGTCCCCACAAAGAAGATGAGCGCCCATATCATCGCCAACACCGTCGCGCCTACGGCAGGATGATAGAAGAGTTGTGTGAGCCAGGCCCCTACATACTGCATCAAGCCGAAAGGCTTCGATATGAGTGCATGGAAGAAAGGTGCTCCGAAGAGGAACTCGGAACGGTCGTGTGCCGTATAAAACGCCTCTTGGTTGATGTATAAGATATATACAGCAAACAAGATGAAAGCCGAGAGGCTTCCATAGAGGAGAATCTTCGAGGTTTTGTTTGGGGTGTCCATTTCCATAATATAGAAATAAATTTAGTGTAGGTTCGTCTTATTTCATTTGTATCATAGAAGAAGTGGGGGGCCAGAAACAATCACTGTGCTATCATTGTTTAACACTAAATCTTCCAATAATAAATACTTCATGGCAGAATTGAAACAAGTTTCATTCTGCTCATTTGGCTTAACGAAAACGTATATTTTTAGGTTTTTTAGTTGAAGTATTTTAATCTGTAGTGACGTCATATATGGGCACTTTGTGTATATGAGTTTTTTTGTGAATAAGTTGTGCAAAATTAAGAAAAAAAAATGATTTAGGAAAGCAAAAACTTGCTTTTTCGTATTGTTGCAATAGTGTATAGTTCTTTTCTTTATTCAAAAATATTAGTGACCAAACATCGGCTGTCCGATAAAATGCGTAACTTTGTTCATGTAATTGATGTTTTGTCGCAAAAACAAAGGTAACAAATAAGGTCGGGTTCCAAGCGAGGAACTCGACCTTAATTCATATTTCGCTCATAAAATTATAGAATGACTTATACAAAGAAAAGAAAAAGAGGATGTGCCTATTTTGACACACCCTCTTGATGAATTGTCTTATGCCTTACTGCCAAACCAATAAGTATTGTAATAAAGCACTGACATCAAACTTTACTTAGTCACAGGTCTAATGGAAACTCCAAAACTGGAACTCAAGTTGTTGTAGATGTCTATAGAATTATACTGACCATGCTGAAAAATCAACATGTTAGGCATATTTTCATTGCTACTAATAGTTCCCTTTGAGCCATTAAACTGATCTGCCATTGATGGGAAAGTGTAAGTACCGGTAATCTCTCCAGTAGCATAATAGCCTGCATTTCCGTTTCCGAACCATTTCTCCCCATAACGATAACCTGCAGCCGGCAAGAAAATACTGTTGTTATTGCCTTCGGCTTTGCTGGTCACCTTGTATCCATTTCCAGTAAATTCCCATTCGCAATACTCAAGCAATTCTACAAAATCTGCAGTGGATGGCATTCTCCAGCTTTTGCCCCAATTTGCAGTAGCAGGATCATGATTAGCATCTGAGATAATGTTATAAACAGGAACGAACTTCAAGTTGTTCTTCTTCTTGTCATCATGTCTGTCTTTCGGAGCGTTTCCAATAACACCACCAGTATAGTCCTTACGCATCACGACACCAAACTGATCTTTTATTTCAGCATAATTGTCAGCTAACTTAGAATTATAATACGTGACAGTGGTAGAACCCATTTCGTCAATATTGAATTTGGATACTTTTTCGTATTGATACTTCTTAAAATAATCTAAAGTATCTTGGAGAGTTACATCTCGATCTTGAATTTTAAGTACATCTTTAAGATTTGGTAATCTCTCAATATACGCATCTCCATCCATATTCATGATGAGCTGAAATTCTTCATTTTCAAGTGATGCCTCAAGGAGTCCTGCATAAGACTTATTCCTAATATCAGCCAACTTAGCCTTTACGAATGAAAGAATTGTTTCCCTTATCTCTACATCATCAGTTATAGACGATGTGTTAATAAGCTTTGGCTCTTCAATTTTGACAATACTTGTTGTGTCACAAACGACACCATCTTTTTCATCATCTTTGTACATTCCGAACAAATCTGAAACAGATGTTGTCTCTGTTACATCTAAATATGATACATCATCGGTAGCCTGAACCTGAGTTCCTGTTACATCTCCCCAAATGAAGAGAATGCCATTATCAGATTCTGAAGTTGCTCCAACATTCATATTAGCCCACTTGGTACCACTGGGTAGGCCCAAATCTACAGCCTGACCGGCATTTTTGATACTGCCAGTGTTTGCTGTATATGGGGTATCGATAGTAGTTTCGCTAATCTCCTCACTACAAGCCGCAAACAGAATTGAAACAATAAGTGCGGTAATTGCGATTATACTATAATTCTTAAAATTTTTCATTATAACGGATGTTTAAATATTATACATATAAGAACTTATTATTCCTCATAGTAAACAGCCTTGAGAGTCATAGAGCCATTATACAGCATGAGGTCAAGGTCACGACCTTCGCCACCCTTGGCACACTCATCAGCCATTGTCTGAGTGATTGGAAGTTCGTTCAAGCCATCCACCCACTTCACATGATCATAATAGGTGTTACTCCACCAACCGTTCATGACCTTCAAATCAAAATCAGGAGTAACATCTGATACGTCAAAGATCAGAGTCTTCAAGCCAAAGTAAACTTCATCAGGGATAGTGGGCAGGTGTGCACCTTCGGTAGAACTGAAACGCATAGCAGCTGCGTCCCAAGCACCTGGTTTGAATGGCAGTTGCGGATCTTCTGCTTTTTCTTCGTCTGTCCTATTAGGATTACCATAGATATAATACTTCACAAGTGGATTAGAGATTTTATCACACTTTACGGGGTATTTAGCTATAAGCGTGGTGCCGTCAAAACAAAGAGCAGTGAGAGTAATTACATAATCAGTGGGAATATATTCACCATTCTCATTCCAATTAACCTTCATTTTCTTCGTAGCAAAGTTTCCAATTAATTCCTTACCATCGAAATCCCACTTTGCATTGACCGGAGCAGATGTATAACAGGTAATAACGTTGCCGAATTCACCTTTTACGTCGGAAGCCACCTTAGGGCCATAAGTCTTATAAATGGCTTTGATGGTGATAGTGTTAGTTTCCGTGTCTTTGATGTGCTTTATAGCGATTTTAGGCAAGACACTGCCTACAGCCTCGTTGCCAAGTTCGTACCTGAAAAATGAAGCATTTCTTTGAATCTTCTCAAAGTTTCCTTCAGAGAAGGATATCATCCAACATGTGTCAGCAATGGTCTCTGCATCAAAATAAATGGTGATACCATCGCAGTCTTTAACATCAACATTCTCCAACAAGGTAATGGGCGTTTCTTTGACAGCCGTAACAGTTATCTGATCACCGATCTTGACTACCTTGTCAACCGTAACAGTGGTATTCTTCATGAGGTCGTCAACAGTGATGTGACCGCCATTGCTGATATCCTCATGAACAGGATCACAGGCAACAAGGGCACATACTGCGGCAAATAGCAAAAATAATATCTTTTTCATTTTGATTTCTTATTTAATATTAATACAGAACTTTATAAGTGTACTCTGCTGGAGATGCTTCTTCATTCCATCCTGGGTTCTGCTTCATCTTACCGTTCATCAGTGTAATCTGAGCCAGAGGTTTAGGCAAGAAACCGTTGGTGTCTTTGTAACGCTTAGCCCAAGAGCAGGTCATGTGTTCCATAAGCCTGCTATTCTTTTTGCCAAGGCATGTAATTTGTTTACCATTCTGAGCCTGAAGAGCCTTGGCAGCGTATGATTCTTCGCCAGAATCTATACCCGACCAACGACGCATATCGTTGAAGCGGAGTCCCTCAAGAGCAAACTCCCAACGACGCTCGTCCTGAACGGCCTTCAGAGAGTAGGCAGTCTGCGGAACACCAGCACGCTTCTGCACCTCGTTCATGTACTGGGGATCACCTGTGAGCTCGGTCAGCATCAAAAGGACGTCAGCATAACGCATAAGGTAGTAATCTTCGAAGTGGTCACCCTGTTGCTTGTTGTCAAGCGAACTGGAGGTATACCCCGGACACTTAGACCACCACGAATCGTTGTCTGCAGCGCAAGCATCAAGGTTAACATCAGCGTACTTTTTCACTGCATAGCCTGACTCCTCACAGTCATCCTTCTCATAGGTATAGGCTTCAAGCTCATGGTCGAGGTCTATCAAAGTAGCGAGTTTGCGGATGTCGGAATAAGGTTTGAAACCATTACCCTCATTACCTTTATTCTCTGCTTCTGTCCAATCGAGCCAGAGGTTGCATGAGGGAGTGCCCTGACCCCAACCTTGGTTGAATGGATAAGTCTTGTCGCGCTTACCATTGTCGTTGGTAGCACCGTTACGAAGACCCCAGAAACATGACAGATAGTTGGAATACATACGCGGGTTGTTATAGGTACCACCGATGGCCCACTTTGAGGCATTCATAAACTGAATCTGGAAGATTTCCTCAGTATTGCCATTGCCCATACCGGGCTGATCGAAGCAGTTCGAACGTTTCATATCAGCGATGAACTCGTATGCATGGCCTACGCCATCGTGAGCTTCATCCCAAAGAAGACTGTTAGAGTACTGCCAGAGTGAACGGAAGTCCTCGCAAAGTTTGTATCCACCATTGGAAACGATGTCTTTCAGACAAGCGACAACGTCAGCCTTTGCAATAGTACCACCAGGGCAACCCTCCTGTCCTTCTACAAGAGTTAAGGTAGCATCACCAGAAGCGAGCTCATGAACACCTTTGTAGAAACCAGCCCAGAACATCCAAGCTCGTGCAATGAATGCCTCAGCAGCATATTTGTCAGCATGACCTGAACCATTGGCTCTCTCTGCCTTCATCAGATTCTTGGCAGATACGAAGTCTGAGATAATCTGTGGGTAGATAGCCTCCGCAGCACTTGCCTCCTCCTGCATTTCATCAGTAATGACGGTCGAGGTAATCAGAGGCACATCACCGTACAACTGGCTCAGCCACATGTAATAGAGACCACGCATAAAATAGCCCTCACCGAGCAACTGATTGCGCTGAGCGGTATTGTTTGTCCAATCGACATTGTCGATAGTCTCAATCTGGTTGTTGGCACGGGAAATACCACCATAGAGAAGGATGAAATCCTGCTCGTACTGGTTAGCACTCGCTGTTGTGAAATGATGCAGTGACTTAGCCACATTGTCCTGCAAACCGCCACTTCCGTAGCAGTCGTCAGACATCAGTGACCACCAGTAGAAAGGATTATTCAAGATACCACTTTGGTCGCCACCACCCAGCGTATTCATGATACTATAGGTAGCCGCATTCAAAGCCTCCACATCTGCAGGCTTGCCTGGGAAAGTAGCCGCAGACAACTCTGTCACACGCGGATCAGTGTCCAGCATGTCGTCACAAGCTGTGAACATAGTAGCTGCCAAAACAGCTAACGATGATATAATAAATTTCTTCATATTATTAAGTCGAATTAGAATTTGATATTTGCACCCATCAAATCTGTACGAGATGGCGGGTAGAGACCCAGGTCAATGCCGGAAGCCCAGCCATTGCCACCGGCTGAGTTACCAACTTCAGGATCGAGGCCACTGTAACCAGTGATTGTGCAGAGGTTCTGAGCCTGAACATAGAGACGGAGTTGCTGGAACGGACAGTTCTTCCAAATATTCTTGAAGTCGTAACCGAGCGTGACGGTCTTGATCTTGAAATAGTCTGCGTCCTCCATGTAACGGGTTGATACCCAGTTTGTGTTCTCACTACCTGTACTTGTAATACGTGGCAGGAAGTTTGAGGTACCTTCACCAGACCAACGATCAAGAATCGTGGTATCATAGTTCTGGTAGGGAGCGTCACTGAATGAACGGTAAGAACGCATAATCTGCATGCCGAATGCACCTGCACCGCTTACAGCGAAGTCAAAGCCCTTCCATGTGAAACCAAGGTTAATGCCAAGGGTGCAATCAGGATTAGGATTACCGATGCGATGACGGTCGCAACCATCACCTTCTGCGTAAGTAATCACACCATCACCATTCCAGTCATCCCAGATGCAGTCACCAGGCTGTGCACCGTCAAGAACGGCCTTGCCTGCTGCACGGGCAGCGTCAATCTGATCCTGGTTCTGCCAGATACCGCTGTAGGACATACCGTAGAAATAACCAATAGGCTTGCCTTCCTCAGCACGGTAAATGTATTCTGTACCCTGTGAGAGGACACCAGAGGGTCCGTTGATGTAGTGGTTGTCGTTGGCGATACGGGTTACACGGTTTCTGTTGGTGGCGAAGTTCACGCCTACGTTGTAACGGAAGTCCTTGCCTATCCTGTCTTTCCAAGAAACAGCGAGTTCAATACCGGTGTTCTCCACGTCACCACCATTGATGGCAGCAGGGTTGGTACCATATATGGCAAGCAAGTTACCACTAATCAGCCAGTCCTTAGTCATCTTCTTATACCAGTCGAAGTTCACATCCAAACGGTTGTTGAGGAAACGAGCGTCGAAACCTACGTCCCACTGCTCAGAGGTTTCCCAAGTGAGGTCAGGGTTAGGAACGATGTTGGCGTATGCACCAGTGTTGGGAGTGCCGGCAACGGAAGTAGCCATGTCAGAACCGAACTTGTAGCCAGAGTCACCGGATTCGCCCGACAGAGCTATAGTTGCAAGATACTGGTACTTGGCAATGTCCTTGTTACCATTCTGTCCCCAAGAAGCGCGGAGTTTGAAGAAATCCATGAAGTCCTTTGCGCCTTCCATGAATGACTCGTTGGTCATCACCCAACCTACAGATGCTGATGGGAATGCACCCCAGCGCTTACCGCGGGTGAAGATACTTGAACCATCATAACGCAAGGTTGCGGTAGCCATGTAGGTCTCATTCCAATCCCATGTCACACGACCGAACCAGGAAGCAAGATACTCTTCATCATTGGGCTTGCCAGTCAAAGTAGCATCAGTGGCATTCACCAGTTTGATGTTTGACAGCCAAGCGGAATCCCAACCCTTCAAAGTTGCGAGTTGGTCGCCATAATTCACCTTGTTGGATCCGCTGAGGTTGGCACTCCATCCTGTACTCTGGTAGCTTTGACCGACCATGGCGGTAATCTTGTGCCCAGACCAAACAGGAGAGTCGAATGAAAGGGTGTTCTCAATAGACCAATTGTTGCTCAACCAAGTATTCTGGCTTACACTATAAACAGGAGATGTAGCATTTCCATAACCAGTAGAACGTGGCTCATTATAGTTACGATATGCCCCTGAATTCCAACTGTAGTTGAACTGTGTACGCCATTTGAGTCCCCTGATAGGCTGAATGGTCAGGAAAGCAGTGGCGTTGACATCGATATTACGGCTCTGGGCCAAGGAGTTGAAACCACCCTTGGCGAGATTCTCCCATGGGTTGCTGAACAGAGAAGAGTTCCAACCTTGACCGTACTTGACAATACCGTCAAAATCCTGATAATAATAGTTGTCGCCATTGTAAGCGTACTGTGGCATAAACGGAGTAGTCTGAAGCAAACTGTGGATATAGCTCCAGTACATGCCGTCTTCTGCCAGGTCGTGGCTCTTGTTATAACCGAAAGAAATGTTCTCGCCGATGGTGATGGCGTCGAAGTCCTTCACCCTCAGAAGCACATGGTCGCTGTTGATGCGCATGGTGTGGCGTTTGTAGTAAGAAGCCTGATCAGCACCCATGATACCTTCGTTACCAGTAAAGGTATAAGACATGGCGAACTTAGAACGGTCGGTGCCACCTGTCAAGGTCAGTGAATGGTTGTTCTGGAAAGCATTGTCGTTAACAAAAGCATCCCACCAGTCAGTACCAGACCAACCACTGTTCACTTTGGTAAGAATGTCCTGTGGAACGAAGCCTGCCCAATCCATCTTCTGACCTGAAGTGTTGAAAGTGTACTCATCAATAATGGTCATGTACTGCTGGGCATTGAGAAGCTGCGGACGTTTATAGACGTTGGACCAACCCATGGCGCCATTGTAAGAGAGTTCAATCTTACCGGCCTTGCCCTGACGTGTGGTCACGAGAATCACACCGTTGGCAGCGCGTGCACCGTAGATGGCTGCGGAGGCAGCGTCCTTCAAGATGTCGATGCTCTCGATGTCGTTGGGGTTGATGCCGTCAATGCTACCACCGGCCACACCATCAATCACATAGAGGGGCTGTGAGTTACCAGTGGTACCGATACCACGGATGTACACCTTGTAACCCTTGCCCGGCTGATTTGATGTCTGGGTGATCTGCACACCAGGAGTGGAGGAAGCGAGAGCACCAAGAGCGTTGGTGGTGTTCTGCATGGCGATGTCCTCGCCCTTCACTTGGATAGTGGCACCAGTCACCAGTTTCTTCTTCTGGGTACCGTAACCGATAACCACCACGTCGTTCAGGGCTTCCACATCTTCTCTAAGTGTTACCCGGATTTCCTTACGGCCATTGACAGGGACTGTTTCCGTGACAAAGCCCAAATAAGAGATGATCAGTGTGCCATTGCTTGGAGCCTCCACACTGAACCTACCGTTCATGTTGGTGACATCACCGGTTCTGGTGCCTTGCACTTGCACGGCGGCACCGATGATTGGTTCACCAGCTTCATCACTTACTGTACCCTGCACGATCTGTGCCATCATTCCCAAGGGGAAGAAGCAAAGCAGGAACAGCACTGCGAACGTCTTTTGTAACTTTTTAAAGTTCCACATAGTTGATAAGTTAAAGTTGATTGATAATGATAGTTATTAACTGTTTTTCTTACCTATTAAATATACGCAAAGGATTCACCAGCTCAATTCATAGCCTCCACGGGCACATCATTCATCAGTTTAATCCATAATTGCCACAAATTTAACAAGTAATAAATAACAAAAGCTTATTATTGCGTAACATGGTTATTAAAAATTGATACAAATGTCAAGAATGTTTCATTATAACAGTTTACATGTTTCAAATTCACAAGTATTTGGATTTTTTAGATGTTTTTCGCTGAAAAAACATTTTCGTACGTCATATAAGGCAGCTTTGGAGGCATAATAGCAGAGTGGAAATTCATGAGCATTCATCCACATTCTTTCTTCCAAACAAACAGATAGTCATGAAAAATGATTAATTTTGTAGGCCTGATGATTGGGAGGAGTTAGAGACTTCTTCTGATATCGGATATGAAAATGACTTTATTATTCACTAATCATTACCAATCAAAATGAAAAAGACAGTATTTATTATTTCGATGTTGGCTTTGATGAGTTGCGGTGGCAATACCACCTCCACTAAGCCAGAGAACGGCACAGCGACAGAGGACACGACAACAGCTTCAGTGGCCCCAGAACCAGAGACTGTGACAGAGGCTGTATCGCAAGACGAGATTGATGCCAAAAAGGCATTCGTTGAGAAATTCTATGCCGACTGGGATGATTTGTTGGACTATGACTACGTAAAGAAATTCATCACTCCGAAAATGCTTCAGCAATTGAAGGATGAATATGACTATGACTGTGATGGCGAATGTCTGGCCACATGGATATTCTTTTACGAAGCAGGCGGTGATACTGGTGGAGAGATATCACGTAGTGTAGAGGCACAAGACGGGAACCACTTCTTGGTAGTCAACAAGTACGATAACGAAGATTACAGTGTGGTGCTGACGGTTATCAAAGAAGGCGACGATTATAAGATTGATGAGATTGACAGACCTTAAGTAACGTGAATTCGACGAAACTCATTTATGATTTTTCATGTAAGGCAAAGCCTTTTTGTAATTTTCATGAATTCATCGAACTGACGTTAGGTTATTTGGAAACAACTTATCACAACTTTAAACAACATTATCCCTGGCGGGTTTTAGGGAAGAGCCGCCGCGGACGCGACGGAACAACTGGGCACAACAGGCTGGTCGGATAGTTCGTTGGGCAAGGTAATTTGCATCCGCGGCGGTCGTCACGGATGTATTCATCGAACTGAGATTAATTAGGAATTAGGCGTCAGACTCAACTTTAGCTTTTGAGCCTGACGCCTAAAATATGCTATTGAAAAACCTAGTGAATCCTAATGACGTCGCGAATTTTTTGTAGGATGCCGGAAGCCCATTCAGGCGTACCGGTTTTCTGGTAACGATAGTTTCCCGTGGGAGACGGGGTGAAGATGGTCTCGGCATTAGGTGTTATGGTGACGGTTCCACGCTCGGATAGGTTGAACAAGGCATCACCCTCAACGGCATGAATGACAGCCAATGGATCCCACATTTTCTGACCAGTATTACAGTTGCAATTCATATAAACCTGCTTGATGGGGTGGATGTCGGTCCAGGAGATGTCGCTGATGACTTGCTCGGGAACATACTCTATGGCGTCGCCGACCTCAGCAGGTGACAACACCATATCCACATCACTGGGCCAAAGTCTGAAGAAATCCTGAGCGAAGGTTATACCTTGGCCGAAATTGTAGTCAGGTTCCATCGCATCTCCGAAAACACCTCCCATCACGTATGCGCATTTCACTTTCTGACGGACGAGTTCCACGCCATTCAATGGAGAGTATTCATCAGCTGTAGACTGTAGCAGTTGTGCGAGACAGGTGACAAACCCCACAGAGCAGATGCTCACACTGTGGTCGGGCTGCTGGGAGAGGATTTTGCGGTAAAGTTGCCATCCGTCGGGCAAGGCGGAGTAGTCAGTGATGGTGCGGTGAAACATGGGTTGTCCATTGTCCAACTTGTAATTGGGCATGTCATGATAGTCAATCCACACCGAAGGATTCTTGATGCCCTCTCGCACCAGTCCAATAGGCACATCGGAACGACCGAAATACGTGTTCATCACATCGGCGCATGCAGCATTGTGTTCACCTTCACGGTCAACCACGAAGCCCAGGAATTTACAGAGCCCCTGCTTCTCATAATAGTAGAGAAGCTCAAGCGAGAAGAGGTCGTCGGTGGAAGACCCGATATCGGTGTCAAAGATGACGAGTGGCACACCTGTATATTTCACAGGTTTTTCATCCTTGATGGTGGAGTCCTTGGAACAGGAAAGGAAAAAAGCAAAAGCGAAGCAACAAATAAGCAATGCCATCAAATGTGAAGGTAATTTTTTCATTGTGAAAAAGATTTAGTTGAAAAGGACAGCATGTACGCCAGTTTCTGACGCCATATTTGCCCTCTCTAGGTTAATCTCCGCAAAAATAGACATTTTCACTGAAAAAAGAAAGTATTGGCTCTGTTTTTAGCAAAACATTTGTTTTTCAGTTCATTTTCTTGGACAGGTCAAGATTTTGTCATACCTTTGGATGCGGTAATCAGGAAGGAATCCATTAAACTTGTATGGCTTTGCTTCGGACCTATCGCTTTCTTTAACCAAAAACACAATTATCATGAACAGAAAAAACACTTGGAAATCGTTCGGTGCAGCATTGGCACTGATGCTTGTACTTGGAACGTCGTGCAACTCAGGCAATAGCAATTCTGGCAATAGTAACTCAGGTAATGACAAGACTGATGCTTTGGTCCAAGAACAGACCGAGGTGACACAAGAAGAACTGGAAGGGCTGGCGAAAGCCCTGCCAAAATACAATGTGGTCAGCAATTTCCACGAAGGGCTTGCAGTGGTCTGCAACAGGGAAACCGACCTTTATGGATTCATTGACAAGAAGGGCAACGAGGTTATCCCCTGTCAGTATCGTTACATCTCATGCGATTTCAACGATGGTGTAGCCATCGTCACCAAAGACAATGACCAGGAGTTCATCATCGACAAGACTGGAAAGGAAATAGCAAAGTACGACTACGGTTACCACCAAGGATTCAAAGAAGGTCTGCTGGCGTTTGGCACAACAAACGAGGAGTCGGGCATGGACATGGAAGGCTATATGGACACCAATGGCAAAGTGGTCATAGCTCCCACTTATGAAATGGGATATTGCAACGGCCCTTTCATCACTGACTTCAGCGAAGGGCTGTGCAAACGATATGACAGAGAAGCCAACAAGTCGTTCTTCATCGACAAGACGGGCAAAAAAGTCTTCGAATGCAAGGGCTCGGCAGAAGACTTCCATGAAGGACTGGCCTCTGTGGCCAGAGACCTCTCGGACAAGGAAGACGAATGGAAACTGCGCACTGGATTCATCGACAAGAAAGGCACTGAGGTCATACCATTCATCTTCAACCGCACAGGACAGTTCTGCGACGGCCTCTGCTGGGCAGAAACCGACGACGCCATCGGATTCATCAACCGCGAAGGTAAGTTTGTGATTACCGGCGACTACAAGACCATCATCTTGGAAGAAGGCATGGAATGTGGCGAAAGTCCTCTCTGCCCCACCTTCAGCGAAGGACTGGCATGGGTAAGCAACAAAGACGGCAAGTTCGGCTACATCGACAAGACGGGTAAGGTTGTTGTTCCCTTCCGCTATGAACCATGGGTAGAAGATGATATGTTTCTCCAAGGACCATGCTACAACTTCCACGGAGGCCTCGCACGCGTTTGGGACAAAAATACCCAGAAATACGGCTACATCGACAAGACGGGCAAGGAAGTGTTCCCTTGCCGATTTGACGAGGCTGAAGACATCAGCGAAGGCATCGCTGTCGTAGGGATTGACGCCCATTACGGTTTCATCGACGCGAAAGGCCACTGCACACTCGACATGAACAAGTAAGGCGGAGTAGGTTTCTACCCCACCCCTACCCCTCCCCTTAGATGGGAGGGGAGTCGGAAGGAGACGGTAATGAGATACCCCATTCCTGCACCTACCCTTAGATGGGAGGTGAGTCGGAGGGAAGTTTTACCTATAGACAAAATAATCCGTGGCGATTGCCACGGATTATTCT